>Ga0172370_10000014_pt1 | contig 203297 bp, 200 predicted proteins | sample LakKiv5m_FD_114538 | JGI IMG/M metagenome (GOLD analysis project Ga0172370, IMG submission 114538) | Freshwater microbial communities from Kabuno Bay, South-Kivu, Congo - kab_022012_11.5m | ecosystem: Environmental > Aquatic > Freshwater > Lake | place: Democratic Republic of the Congo...
GTATTAACAGAAACCGTTTTCAATTTATCCGGGGTCGGACGTATTTTATATGACGGCATCACAGCCCGTGACTATGGCATTGTGCAGGGGTTTACTGTCGTCATTGCAATGTTCTTCGTTTTATTAAATCTGATTGTGGATGTTTCCTATGCCTATCTTGACCCCCGCATCCGCCTGAACTAGGAATTGATCATGGCTACCATCACCGCAACACCGGCGAAACCGGATTCTGAAGCCCTCGCTCTTAAATCGACGAGCCTCTGGCAGATCACGTGGCACCGGCTTTTTCGGCGTAAATCATCCATTGTTGGCATGATCATTTTGGCCATGCTGGTGACAATTGCCCTTACTGCCCAATGGATCGCCCCCTATAGTCCCACGCTTTCCATGTTGGATGTGAACCCGCCGCAGAACGTTCAAAAGCGCTCCTCCCCTTGTATCTATCTTTTGGGATGTCCGCAAGATCAGCCGCAGCATATCATGGGCACGGACGGCAACCTGCGCGACGAGTTCAGCCGCATGTTGTATGGCGCACGCCTGAGTTTGATGATCGGCCTCTCCACAGTCACCTTCTCCATCATTATCGGCACCATTCTTGGCGCGCTGGCCGGCTATTTTGGCGGCTGGATCGATAACCTCATTATGCGCGTGATGGATGTGTTATTGGCATTTCCCTCCCTTTTACTGGCTATCGCCATCGTGACGGTCCTTGGCCCCGGACTTATCAATGCCCTGCTTGCGATTGGTATTGTCTCCATCCCGGCCTATGCACGTGTTATGCGCGCCTCCGTGCTGTCTGTGCGTGAAATGGACTTTGTATCCGCAACACGCTCGTTGGGCGGCAACACTTATGAGATCCTTTTCAAGTGTATCCTGCCCAATGCTTTAACCCCGCTAATCGTACAGGGGACTCTCGGCATCGCCACCGCTATTCTGGATGCGGCCGCACTCTCCTTTCTGGGTCTCGGGGCACAGCCGCCCACGCCTGAATGGGGCTCCATGCTTGGCGCGGAACGTAATCAGGTTTTCACCGCTCCCCATCTTGTTTTCTATCCCGGGCTTGCCATCATGCTCACCGTGCTTTCCTTCAATTTGATCGGCGACGGCTTGCGCGATGCGCTTGATCCAAGACTGGTACATGTAAGCTCATAATATTTGTAACCCATAGATTCATACTCTCCCCAGATACCCTTCCATCAATTACAATTAATTACAGCAGGATGAATTCCATTTCATCATCCTGCTGTAATTTTTTATTTGTCGTGTTTACAGCACTTAATCGTGAATTCACCCCGCAGGATATTGCGTAAGGTGACTTAGTAACGAATCTAAATGGAGAACTCAATGAACCGCGATGAAGCTCTTGCCCTTGTACGTGAATTTGTTAAAAGTGAAAGCCTTGTGCGTCACATGCTGTCTGTGGAAGCTGCCATGCGGTTTTATGCAGAGAAGTATGGTGAAGAGGTTGAATTATGGGGATTGATCGGTTTGCTCCATGATTTTGATTGGGAGATTCACCCGACTTTGGAGGAGCATCCACAAAAGGGGTCAGCGACCCTGCGCGAGCGCGGTGTGAGCGAAGAAGTCATCCAGGATATCTTGAGCCATGCGGATCATACCGGCATCCCGCGTGATAGCCTCCGCAGAAAAGCGCTTGCCGCCTGTGACGAGGTGACAGGCCTCATCACAGCCGTTGCCCTGGTGCGCCCATCGCGCTCTTTATATGACTTTGAAGCCAGGTCTGTCAAAAAGAAATGGAAGGACAAGGCTTTCGCCGCTGGCACGGACCGCGGCGAAATGGAACAAGCCGCAAAAGAACTCGGCGTGGACATCTGGGAGCATGTCGGCAATGTCATTCAAGCCATGCGCAAGATCGCGCCGGATTTGGATCTGGTGGGAAATATCACTCCTTAACAAACGACGATTTGGATGACCCACTTTTAACCGAGACGCATGTGGGGCCAGTCCATTTGCATGTGCGGAATCATCAAGAGGCTGTGGATTTAGGGACGTTCATGGCGTTATAATTCACCCATCGGAATCAGGAAATCAAATCATGCACATATTAGTAACCAACGACGATGGGGTGCAAGCGCCTGGACTTTTGGCTCTCGCGCAGGAAATGCGCAAACTTGGCAAAGTGACCGTCTTTGCGCCCGATAAAAACTGGTCCGCTTCGGGACATGTCAAAACGATGGAACGTCCATTGCGGGTGCGGGAGACATTGCTCGCAGATGGGACCAGCGCCTTCATGTCCGATGGCGCGCCATCGGACTGTGTCGCGCTGCCTTTGCTTGGTTTGATCGAGGAGCAGATCGACCTGGTTGTTTCAGGCATCAACCCCAATGCAAATATCGGGCATGACGTCACCTATTCGGGCACTGTCACTGCCGCGATGGAAGCTGTGATCGCTGGCGTGCAAGGTATTGCAGTTTCACTCGACTCGCCCGAAGGGCATAATGGCACACTGGATTATTCGTGCGCGGCATCTGTGGCGCGGCGCGTGGCTGAAAAAGTGATTGCCGATGGCCTGCCTGAAGGTGTGGTGATGAACGTCAACGTGCCATATTTGAAAGAGAGCGAACTCAAGGGATTTATGATCACGCGTCAGGGGTTGCGCGTCTATCGCGATGCGCTGGATGTCCGCACAGACCCGCGCGGCAAACCCTATTATTGGATCGGCGGCGAAGCGCCCACAGGCGTTATTGAAGAGGGCACAGATTTTGGTTCGCTGGCCCAGGGGGTTGTGTCCATAACGCCGCTGCAATTGGATCTGACCCATTACAAGGCGATGGATGTATTGAAGAAGTGGAGATTCTGATGAACTTCCTTCAAAAACTCTTCAGCGGCGCCTCCGCCAGGCCAGAAAAGCGCTACTACACATTCAAAGTCAAATGCCTGCGCTGCGGCGAGACCATTGCTGGGCGCGTGGATCTGGACAACGACCCCAGTGTGGAATATGAGTCAGACGGTGAAGCGTACTACGTCCGCAAAGTATTAATGGGCAACGGCAGGTGTTTTCAACGGGTGGAGGTCGCTTTCAAATTCACGCCAGCCCGAACCTTGACCGAAGAACAGATCACTGGCGGCGAGTTCATACCATAGTTTACCGACTGATAATGCGCCGTCTTTCAATTGTCCTGATCGTTCTGCTCGCCGCGTTACTTATTTCTCAAGCCGTGTTCTCTTTGCAATGGCCCATCGCCCACGATGAAGCGCCGCTTTTCTATGAAGCGTTTCTCATGCACAGCGAGGGCCGCCTCCCTTATCGCGACATCTTCGATTTTCAAATGCCGGGCAGTTATGCGGCATATTATGTATTCGGCTCGCTGACAAGTTTCAGCGCCTTCCGCATTCGCATTCTCGATCTCCTGATTCTCGGGACACTTCTTGCGATCACCTATGGCTTCATGCGCACGTTTGGCAAAACCTCCGCCTGCGCGGCGGGCATCCTTTTCGGATTGAAATATCTTCAAGGCGGTCCATCCATCTCGCTTCAACGCGAATATCTTTTGCTCATCTTCATCGCGCTTGCTCTTTTGGTGGGAATGCGTGACTCTCTGACTCTCAAGCGCAGACTCAGCCTCGGCCTTCTCTTCGGCCTGGCGGCAGTCATCAAACCCCACGCCGCGCTCGGACTGCTCCCCTTCCTGCTCTTTGACATCGCCGACATTTCCAAACGCCTCCACATTTCCCTGCCCAATGCCGCCGCGAAAAGCATTATGCCTGCCGCAATTGGATTTATGCTTCCAGTTTCTCTTGTCATTGCATGGCTGGCATGGACAGGCGCATTAACTCCCTTTCTTAACATCGCCACAAATTACTGGCCTCTGTATTCTCAGATCAACGGTCAACTGGAGATCACGCCTCAAGCGGAGCGAATGTCCTTTTTGCTGGATCAGGCCTGGCGTCTCGGTGGAAGCGGACTGTGGCTAATTCCCGCGCTGATTGGAATCCACCGAAATCAAAACAGGCAAACCTATCTGCTGGCAAGCCTTGCTTTATGTTATGCAATTTATCCCGCGCTATCAGGCCAGTTCTTTCCATATCACTACATTCCATTTGTTTACCTCGTTATTCTGTTAGCGTCGCTATCCATCTCGACCAGCCATCATCCATCCTTCACCCTCAACCTGCTTGCCTCTTTCAGCTTGCTTGCCGTGATTCTCATCGACATTCGCCCTTCGCAAACCTTCATCCGACAACTCGAGGGCAAATCCATGGCCACATCCACGGACCGCGCGGATGAGATCGCGCGCTTTCTTGAAACAAATCTTGAAGAAGGTGGCACCGTTCAACCATTGGATTGGACGGGCGGCACTTTGCTTGCCATGCTCGAAACCCGCGCGCGCATCGCCACACCGTATGTCTTTGACTTTTATTTTTATCATCATGTTTCAAACCCATACATCCAAAGCCTGCGCGCGGACTTCATGAATGAACTGCAAAAATCATCTCCGCGTTTCATTGTCGAAGTCACCGCCCCGGACAAGCCCTGGGTCTCAGGTGAAGATACCTCCCGCGAGTTCCCCGCATTGCGAGCGTTTCTGGATGCGAATTATGACGTTACAATCCAGAAGGATGCTTATATGATCTATGAAAGGCGTTAAACGTCATTGCGAGCAGGATGCTCTTTCCGACGAAGCAATCTCTTATTATGCGGGGGTTGCTTAGGCGGGAGAGTACTGCCCTCGCAACGACATAAATAATTATGCAAACTCGCTGGTTCACACGTGTTACCTATCTATATCTCACCATCCCCTTCATCATCTTTTGCATGGGATGGCTGCGATTGTCAATTGCGATTCCCGTAACTGCAATCATCCTTTGGGTATTGTGGCTGCTGTGGACACCAAGGTCTGGAGACTTTGGTAAAAATCGGCAGGATTTGCATTCCCTGATCCCCGTCATTCTCGTGGCAGGCTTGTGGGTCTTCCTCTCCGGTGTGGGCGGATACGCCTTCCAAAACTGGGACCATCACTGGCGCAACGCAGTTTTGCGCGATCTTATTAATTTTGACTGGCCAGTGGTTTATTCCTCCGCCAAACGCGGACCGTTTAAAATGCTCATCTACTATGTGGGCGATTGGCTTCCGGCTGCACTGGCAGGCAAATTCCTGGGCTGGAAATTCGCCAACTTTATCCTCTTCCTGTGGACCTGGCTGGGCATTTTTCTCGTGGCATTGAATCTCAGCAGGGGCGGGGATACCCAGTCCCTGCAAAAAACATCACCCCTCAAAATAATTCTTTTCCTGATCTTCTTCAGCGGCATGGATGCGCTTGGCACGCTGATCCTCGCGCCGGAGTACCCGACTCTTTTTCCCGCCATCCAGCATCTTGAGATCTGGGCAGGCGATTTGCAATATTCCTCCTTCACCACGGGTTTATTTTGGGTATTTAATCAGGCTGTGCCGGCCTGGTTATGTGTCTCGATTTTTATCACCCTAGGCCGCAGCCCTGGGAATAGCGCGACCCTTCAGCCACAAAAAGCACTGCCTCAGAGTGATACAAGAGGATTATTATCATTCATCTGGTCGCTTTGCTTTTTCTTCGCCCCGCTTGCTTCCATTGGGTTATTGCCATATCTGCTGATCGAGTGGATCAAACAAACGGATATCAAAAAACCATTCAAAGACATCCGCTTTGATTTGTTGTTCGCCAGCGCAATCATCGTCATCGTCTGCTATCTTTTCTTTTCATCCAACACCGCCGCCCAGGAGCGTGGATTTCAATCCATCGCGATCAAAGACATCTTCATTTTCTTCTTGCTCGAAGGCGGAATTCTCTGGCTTTTCCTTGCTCCCCGCTTGTGGCGCAACCCATATTGGATGGTCACTGGCTTGCTGCTGTTCTTCATTCCCTTCATCCAACTCGGCAGCGGACGCGACTTTGTCATGCGCGCATCCATCGCGCCGCTATTTTATTTGATGATCATGTGTGGTGAAGTTATATTTCATAAAACCACCGCACGCTTTACTCGATTGGCATTGACTGTCATTCTCCTGATCGGCGCGTTGACGCCGCTTTACGAGATCAACCGCTCGATTTACAGAACCTGTGAATACTATTTTGTTTTGGATAAAGATCAACGCAGCACGACTTCGCCCGCGCCCGCCACTCATCTTGAACAGGCGGGGGCGCTGGAATATGAACATCCCAACTCACTGGTTGCGGATGATATTGTCACCCTGCAATTCATGGACGACAAACTTTCGAGAAATTTTATTGCCAATGTCAGGCAGTCGTTGTATTATCGTTATCTATCACCTCGTTGAGGTGTATGACAGGATAAAGGAAAATTATCATGCCCCAATTTACATCTCCACCCAACCCACAGGCCTTTTATGCCCAGGTCTGGGAAATCGTCCGCCAGATTCCGCGCGGAAAAGTGGCTTCTTACGGACAGATCGCAAAGCTGCTCCCGCCGCCCGATGGCGTGGAAATTGAAACCTACATCTCGTTTGGTCCGCTTTGGGTGGGTGGCGCGATGGCGCATTGTCCCGACGATGTGCCCTGGCAGCGCGTGATCAACTCGAAGGGCGAGATCAGCGTGAGGGACGGCGCAGGCGCGCGCAGGCAGCGTCTTTTACTTAAAGAGGAGGGTGTGCTTTTCAACCCGCGAGGTCGTATCGATTTCAAGCAGTATGGCTGGAATGGCAGGAAAGATGAAAACGCTCCTCAACAAAAGTTGCTTTAATTGGTGAGAAATCAATACAGGCATGGTGTCTCAGGATGGAGCAATATTTCAACACCTTGGAGCAGGAGTAGGACAAAGTCAAGGCAAAGGCATATGCTGAGTCCGCACTGAAACTCGCCGCCTGAGACGGTCCGCTGTATTATTACAAGGTGGCGTATGAGGAGGCGGAACGTTTGCTGGAAAAGTTGAATAAGACGTAATGATGCGATGAAGGGCGGGTCTTTGACCTGCCCTTCATCATTTTAACTATGTCATTGCGAGCGACCGATGGTTGAGTAGCCCCGTGTTCTTCGGGGCGTATCGAAACCGAGAGAGCGCGGCAACCCCCAAAGAACGGGGATTTTCTCCCCACGAGTCGGGGATTGCTTCGTCAGGCGGGGTTTCAATATGGCGGAAGAACGCCGCCTACTCAACCACCGCCTTCCTCGCAATGACATCACTCTTTCGGCACGAAATACACATCCGTCGGCTTCAACTTTGAGTTGCGCAGGAATTTGGGCTGCACCTCCATGCCGATCCAATCGAGGGCAGGCGCGGCGGGGTCAACGCCCATCAGACGGGTCAGCAACAAAGTGTTCACGCCCTCGAACTCGATCAACGCCAGCACGAACGGACAATCGGGCAGGAACTCCTGCGAACCGAAGTAACAGACGGTGAAGGCGTGCACGTGCGCGGGCGCTTCGGTGATGTCGATCCACCAAGTCTCCGCGCCCGAGAACATGTCGTGGCCGCGCGGGTTGGCGGTGGTGTATCCGCTTTCGGGGTCGCGCGAGGCGAGCAGTCGTTTATTCGTCAGCCCTGCAAACCACGGGCTGTCCTGTCCGTACGAGTGCAGGTATGTGATCTTATATTCCTGTTCGATCTGGATCGGTGCCATACGCTTGAGAAATTCCAGCGACTCCTCATCGGTGCTGATCGGGAACGGAATGCCGTGGACGATGTAACCGCCCAGCGTCTCTTCGCGTTGTGAAGGTAACTTGGCCATGTTTTTCTCCTAATGGTGGTTGAGTAGTCCCGCATGATCTTAGCGGGACGTATCGAAACCACCTTATCCTTCTCTCTCCAAAACGGAGACGGAGACGTAGGTGCCCGTGCCCGCGTGGGAATGGATCGCGCCCCGCTTCGCATTCTTAACTTGAAGTTGGTCATCGCGGAAATGTTTTTTGATCGTCCCCTGCAGTTGCCAGACGGCGAAGACACCCTGCATGAGTCCTGTTGCGCCGACAGGATGTCCACAGGCGATCAGCCCGCCCGAGGGATTCACTGCGCAGACGGGTTTGTCCTTCAACTTCAAGCCGTAGTCAATGTTCGGCAAAAAAGCCTTGCCCGATTCCGCGAATGGACCGCCTTCACCGTAACGACACAATCCCAAATCCTCGTAGGTTTGGATTTCAGACGAGGTGTATGCATCGTGCAATTCAACGAAGTCCAGTTCGTGCAATGGGTCGGAAATACCCGCATGTTTGTAGGCCATGTTGCCAGCCGTGCGACCCGCGCGGAACGAATGGACGCCGGGATAGCGCGTGCCGTGATCCCAAAGTTTCTTGTAATATGCCTTCGTCTCGTCCGAGGATTTCTCCTGCTCGGTGGCGTAGTTTTCCATGAAGTTGTCATAGTCCACGTGCGGACGATCGGCCATGCGCATCATGTCTGTGCCGCGTCCGATGCCTGTCACCTTCACCAGCGGACGTGCCACCTTCGCTCCCGCGGCTTCGAGTTTCTTCAAGCCTTCTTCCGAGCACAGGATGACCGCCGCTGCGCCATCGGACATCACGCAGATGTCGAGTCTCGTCAACGGCCAAGCCACCATCGGTGAATTGCGCACATCTTTAATTGTGATGCGCTGGCTCTTCTGCGCGTACGGGTTATGGAAGGCGTTGATGTAGTTCTTCACGCTGACGTGCGCCAGTTGCTCGACGGTCGTGCCAAACTCCTTCATGTGGCGCGTGACCATCATGGCGTAGTAGCCCGAATAAAAACCTCCGACGGGGTAGTCAAACGACACGTCGGAGGCAAGTGCGATGAATTCATTTCCCTTCCATGTTTCCACGTGGGACATGGTCTCGAAACCGTAGGCCACGCACACATCCATGTGGCCCGAAGCGACGGATTTCCACGCTTCCTGGAAGCACAGTCCGCCCGTCGCGCCGCCGCCCTCCACGCGATGACTCGGCTTGGGGCACAGACCGAGGTAATCCTGAGCCATGATGCCCGCCATCAACTGTCGGCTAAAATGATCTGAGAAGTATGAGGCGACAGATCCGTCCACAACCCGCGTGAACGTCGGAAAGTCCAGACCGATATCATCGATGGCATAGTCATATGCCTCCTTGATAATCGCCTGGAAGGTCTTGTCCGGTCGTGCTTTTGCAAACTTCGATACCCCGCCTGAGATTGCGTAAACTGGTCTCATCAGCGAACCTCCTTATATATGGGTTGGGGTTATTGTAATGGAAAAAGTGGGGAATGAGGAATGATGTTATTATCAGGAAAAAGAGGAAAAAGTACGGAGCCCCTCATGCACTCTCGACGCGCACTTCTCTACATGCCAGGCGATGACTGGAAAAAGATCACAAAATCAATCACCCTCGGCGTGGATTGTATCTGCATGGACATGGAAGACGGCACAGCCATCAGCCGTAAGGCCGAGGCGCGCACCACCATTGCCAAGGCTTTGCAGGAATTGGATTTCGGCGCAAGCGAAAAACTGGCGCGGATTAACTCGGTCGGTTCGGGCTGGGAGAAGGATGACATTGAAGCGGTTTTACCATGTCGTCCCGATGGGATTGTCATTCCAAAAGTGGAATCTTTTGAGCATGTGGATTGGGCAGCCGAAATCATCGAAACCGCGGAATTGAAATACGGCTGGCCGATCAACTCCATCCGTGTCTTGATCGGAGTGGAGACTGCCAAAGGGATTTTGAATCTCAAGGAGCTCGCGGCGCATCCGCGTTTGGATGCAATCATTTTTGGAGGGGAGGATTACGCCGCATCCATAGGCGCGACGCGCACCAAAGATGCGGTTGAGTTGCTGTATGCCCGGCAGGCGGTGCTGGTCGCCTGTGCGGCGAACGATTTGCAAGCGATCGACATCGTTTCGATTAATTACCAGGATATCGAGGGCCTGCGAAGCGAAGCTGGGTTTGGCGCGCGCCTGGGTTATAGCGGCAAGCAGATCATTCATCCCGCACAGGTGGAACCAGTCCAGACTGCATTTACGCCCGACGATGAAGCGGTTGCCCATGCCAGGCGAATCGTGGAAACATTTGAGGCCAGCCAGAAAGAGGGCAGGGGCGCGTATGCGCTGGACGGCAAGATGATCGACATGCCGCTGTTGAGGAACGCACAGAAGGTACTGGCGCGGGCAAAGGCTGCGGGAAAAAAATAATCGTTTCAAGGCTTCACAAAGGTCATATCTCAGAACACCTGCATGTACAACAGGTACAATTGTCTGCCGATAAAACAATCAGGAGTTTATTTTGTTGTCAATTATTTACGGTCTTTGTGCCGCGCTCGGCTGGGGAGCAGGTGATTTTACGGGCGGGCTCGCCTCGCGAAAAACAGGCGCATATCGCGCGGTTTTTTATAGCGAGGTGGTTGGGATCTTCCTTCTTATAGCCGTGGTGCAAATCTCGGGTGAGCCTCCTCCAAATCTAAAAATTTGGCTGCTTGCCCTGCTGGCGGGCGCGCTGGGCACCACGGGCTTAATCCTGCTATATCATTCCATGACACTCGGTTTGATGAGCATCGCCGCACCGGTCTCGGCATTATTGGCGGCATCCATTCCGGTTTTAGTCGGCACCTTCAAGGAGGGATTTCCTGATGTCCTGACTATTCTTGGGTTTGGGTTTGCACTCTTCGCGGTTTGGATGATCTCTCAGGGCAAAGGCGGTGTGAAGGATATTCTCGCGCATCTCTCCGATTTGAAGTTGCCGCTGCTGGCAGGCATTGGATTCGGCTTTTACTTTGTTTTCATGCATGAAGCCACCAGCGCAGGCGCAACAGTCTGGCCGATGGTCATCTCGCGTTTTGGAGGCATGATCCTGGTTACCGTTTATATGCTTTCCATACAGGCCGCATGGAAAGTGGAGGACGCATCCGCCTGGCCCGCGATCATACTCAATGGAATCCTCGATATTTCAGGAAACATATTCTTCATCCTGGCTGGTCAAACAGGCCGTTTGGACGTGGCTGCGGTATTAAGTTCCCTTTTCCCCAGCGCAACCGTCCTGCTTGCATGGATCTTCCTCAAAGAACGCCTGACCCGCAACCAATGGATCGGCATCGGTTCCGCATTGATCGCTATTGTGTTGATGACGATATAGCGGGCGCCGCATGCAGCGGGAATATAATTTCGAACACGGTCCCTTTTCCCAGCTCGCTTTCAACTTCAATACTCCCGCCGTGTAATTTGGCAATGCCTTCCACAATCGCCAGTCCCAGTCCGCTTCCAGGTGGGAATGAATCGTTATTAAATATATTCACATTGCGGGTACGGGACTGATCCACACGATAGAAGCGGTCGAATAGATGATCGAGGTATTCGTCTGGAACACCCGGTCCCGTGTCAGTAACACGCACCCAGCCCAAAGTCTGCGTGGGACGCGTACCTGTCTCAATCAGAACCTGGCGCAGGTTACCCTGTTCATTTTGGGCTGTATATTTAATCGCATTCTCCACTAAATTCGTAAGCATCTGTATTAGAGCCTGGCGGTCGCCAAGGATCAGCACTTCGGGAAGTTCGCCTGTTTCGAGTTTTATTTCCTGGCGGACGGCCAAGGGGACGAGGCGTTCCACGACATCCAGCGCAAGATCGCTCAGGTCGAGCGGCTTTGCATGTAAAGACTCTTGATGCGCATCCATGCGCGCGAGAGTCAGCAGATCATTGACAAGATGACTCATCAACTCGTTTTCCGATTGAATGACCTGTAATGTGCGTTGATATTCCTTCGCAGGACGAGGCGCAGAGAGCGCCCGCGTGGTTTCCAAATTTACGATCGTCAGGGGCGTACGCAGCTCATGGCTGGCGTCTGCGGTAAATTGACGTTGACGCGCAAAAGCCGATTCGAGCCGCGCCAACATGGAATCAAAAGTGCCCGCCAGTTGACCGATCTCATCCTTTTGCGGCAGATTGAACCGCTGGCCAAGATCTGTCTCTCCGATGGAGCGCGCCCTGGCAGCGATTGTTTTTACAGGCCGCATGGCGCGGTCTGCCAGCCAGAATCCGCCCGCAAAGGAAACCATTAACGTCAACCCGATCAAAACAACCAGGGTAATGAGCAATCGTTTTAATTGGCCTCTTGGATCCAGAGGCGTGCCAAGCGCCAGGTAGCCTGTCAGCACACCATTGGAGGAGAGGGGCACGATCTTAAACACATATTGAATCTGATTATCGGCGCTGCCTAAAGTTAATAATTCGATCAATGTTCCATTGCTGACATGAGAAAGATCCAGACCAACGACTTCTGTGACAGGCCCCCACGTGTTTTGCAGCGACCTGTCAGACTTATACAGGACCAACACATCCGTATTTTGAAGCAATGTCGTGTCATTCCCCGCAAAACCTTGTTCGTCCAGTGATCCAGGATGCGCCGTATCCGCCCCAAAACCTTTTTCGATATTCTCGAGTTTCGATTCCAGGCGAATTAATGTTTCCGCCCGTAATTCCTGGATTTGAATATAGAACAACATACCGCTGAAACCCATTAATAAGATTGCCAAAATAAATACGAACCAAAGCGCGAGTCGAAAACGGATGCTGTGAAGGATCGGATTCAGGCGGTTGAAATATTTCATAAAAGCCCTCATGCTGGACGGCGCAGGCGATAACCCGAACCGCGTATGGTTTCGATCAATTTCACTTCAAAGGGTTCGTCGATCTTGCGGCGCAGTCGGCGGATATAAACATCCACCACATTGGACATGATCGTGGCGTCATAACTCCACAAATGATTCTCCGCCATCTGGCGGGTGATCAGGCGGTTCGGGTTTCGTATCAGATATTCAAGCAGGGCATATTCACGCGCAGTCAGTTCAATGGGTTGCCCGCCGCGCTGCACAAAATGGGTTGCGGGATCAAGCGTCAGGTCGGCAACGGTGATCAAGCCGCTCTTGTCGTCAGACTCGCGCCTGAGCAGCGCCCGCAGACGCGCCCGTAATTCAGCCATCTCAAATGGTTTAACCAGATAATCGTCTGCGCCGCTGTCCAACCCCAGGACCCGGTCTTCAAGCGCGTCGCGGGCGGTCAGCATCAGGATCGGCGTTTTGATGTGCTGATCCCGCAGGGAACGACAGACCTCAATTCCACTTCGCCGCGGCAGCATCACATCCAGAATGATCAAAGCATAGGGGGTTAATTCAGCCAGATCCTCGCCCTCCTGTCCGTCGTAAGCCAGGTCCACGGCATACCCTTCATCCACCAGGCTGAGCCGCAATGAGTCGCTTAATCTCCGATTATCTTCCACCAACAGAATTCGCATACGGACCTCTATGTAACGATTGTAGCATGTCAAAATGACCCGCAGATGACAGAATTCCCATCAAGTTGTCATCCCCCTGTCATTTGCAGATACTATACTCTCGAACACAACTGGTTACCCGATATTGCAAGGAGAAACATGAAAAAACAATACACAGCCTTGTTGGCCGCATTTGCGATCACGATCTGTATGGGAGCAGGGATGCTGCTGGTAAGCGGAAACGCCTTGATAAATAAGAACGGAATCCCCGTGGCGGATTCCCCCGCCGCGGCAACGGCGACGGCTGAAGTCAGGACCGCCGAGCAGGCTCAGATCCAGCAATTGCAAAGCCTGGTCACAGAATATCAGGCACGTGAAGTTAAATATCAAAACGAATTGAAAAGCGCAGGCCAGGATCTTGAGAATGTCAATAATCAAATCCGTCAATACCAGATGCTTTTGGTGGCTTTGCAAAATCGCGGTTACATCATGATTAACTCAAACGGCCAGATCATCATTCGATAAGAAGGAGATAATATGAAAATTTGGAAAAACATAATTCGCATATGGTTCACGCTGGCCAGCCTTTCAAGTTTTTTGGTCGGCTGGGTCGTGCTGGTTCACGCTCCCAAGCCCAATCAATTTGATCCTGCCAGCGTTCCGTCCATGCCCAGGCTCGACCCTGTACCGTCTCTCGATCAGGTGATGCTTTCCGGACAATCACAAAGTATCTTTCGCGCCAATCAGCGCAGCGTTGTTCTGCGCTCCGGCGGTTCCTGATGCAAATCGAATACTTCCGCGCCATGAATTCTGATATCGTGCTTGTCGCGGAAGGCGAAGCCCTGCAGGTCAAATCCGGTGTGGTTGCCGCACAAAATTTTATCGAAGCCAGTGAAAAACGCTTTACCCGTTTTTCAGAACACAGCGAACTCTCCCGCCTTAATCGCTCGGCCGGCGCCTGGTTTACGGCATCCCCCGATCTTTTTGAAGTGGTCCAGGAAACGGTGTTTTATTTTCAGCAAACCAATGGATTATTTGACCCATCCATTTTGCCAAGCCTGCATCATGCGGGATATATTCACAGCATGGATGAAATTCGCCGCAGCAGTTCAATGCCTCAACCTGACCGTCATCCATCGGTTTCTGCCTCCAGTTTTGCATCCGTCGAACTCAATGCAACCAACTCATCCGTCCGTCTACCCGCAGACATGCAGATCAACCTGGGCGGCATCGCAAAAGGCTGGATCGTCGAACGAGCTGCCCGGTTGCTGAGTCAATACGCCTCCGCCTGCGCCGTCAACGCGGGCGGTGACATGTTCCTGATCGGCTATCCAGAGGGAAGAGATTCCTGGGAAGTGGGCCTCGAAGACCCGCGTAATCCTCAAGTGGACATCACCCTGCTTTTATTACAGGAGGGCGCAATCGCCACGTCCTCTGTGGTAAAACGCGCCTGGAAACAGGGGGATATCTCCCGCCACCACTTGATTGATCCGCGAACCGGAGAACCTGCAAATACCTCGTGGTTGAGCGTCACAGTCCTTGCACCGCACGCTGTTACAGCCGAGGCCTTTGCCAAAGCCTTCCTGATCGCAGATGAAGACGAAACTCAACGGCTTGGCGAACAAAATCCCGCACTAACTGTCCTGGCTGTGGACAGGGGTGGAAATTTAACAAATCCAGTTAAACCAGTGGAAAGTTTATATGTCTCTCATTAATTGGATCTCAAATTTATTTGCCGGCGATAGTTTACAGTTCTGGTGGTATCTTACCCGCGCCGCAGGGTTGATGGGGTATTTCCTGATCTGGCTTTCCACTGCCTGGGGACTTGTGGTAAGCAGCAAGATTTTAGACCCCATCATGGAGCGCGGCTTTACATACGACTTTCACGAATATTTATCCTGGCTTGGCCTGGCTTTTATCGGTGTGCATGTAATCGTGCTTATGGCTGAAAAGTATCTGCCCTATAGTTTGTGGCAGGTCTTGATTCCCTTCCTGTCCCCTTATCGTCCGTTTTGGGTGGGGATCGGGGTCATCGCATTTTATCTTTCCCTTGTGGTAACGATCACCTTCTATATTAAAACAAAGATCGGAATGGCCGCCTTTCGCAAGATACATTATCTGAGTCTCGCAGCTTATTTCGGCGCTACCTTACACGGGTTGTATGCAGGCACTGATTCAGTCCTGCCGGTTGCGAACCTGCTTTATAAGGGCACATTTCTTGTCACGCTCTTTCTGGTTGTGTACTGGGTGGTTTTGTTATATTTTCGAAAACAGGAGGAGGGAAAGTTAAAGAAACGGCTGTTGAGGGAAAAACTGCGCAATAAAGGAAAGTCTCGTACTACGACAGCGGTAAGGAATTCTCGTTAATAAAAAGCACGCTGTAGCATTTGATTTCAAGAAATTTGATTTAAAAGTCTTGAATATATGAAAACTGTGTTATACTCCCGCCGCTCTCAATGGAGGGCAAATTTTTTGGGAAATTGTTTTGATCACTCTAAATGATGGCCCGACACCTACATGAGTCGGGCTTTTTTGTTGGGCGGGTTTGCTTGCAAAAGCAAACTTTGTTGGCAAGAAGGAAGTTAAACGGAGTTGTCAGAACATTTCATTATCATGTATGCCATCGCGAGCAAGGCTTAAGCCTGACGAGACGATCTCCACATCAATAAAGAGATTGCTGCGGGCTGGCGTCCTCGCAATGACATTCAGACAAAAGGAAATCTGATGACAACCGAATTTACTTCTTTAAACCTGCGTCCCGAGTTGATGCAGGCCATTACTGAACTTGGCTATGTAACGCCAACCGCCATTCAAACAGGCATGATTCCGCTCATGCTGACAGGCGTGGACGTGATAGGCCAGGCTCAAACGGGCACAGGCAAAACCGCCGCCTTCGCCCTCCCCATTCTCAACAACTACATAAATCAACGCCTGCCGCAGGCCCTGGTGCTCGCTCCCACGCGTGAACTTGCAGTCCAAGTCGCCGCTGCCATCAATGATTACGGCAAGCACCTTAAGGTGCGCGTATTGGCCGTGTATGGCGGGCAGCCCTACGGACCGCAGATCAACCAGCTCAAACGCGGCGTGGATATTGTGGTGGGCACGCCCGGCCGCATCATTGATTTGCTGGAACGCAAAGTGCTTGACCTGAGCGCTGTCAAAACCGTCGTTTTGGATGAAGCCGATGAAATGCTCAACATGGGTTTCATCGAACCTGTGGAGGAAATTCTCTCTGCGACTCCCTCCACCCGACAGACTTCCCTCTTCAGCGCGACTTTGCCCGTGCGCATCCGCTCGCTCGCAGACCGCTTCATGCGGGACCCTCAATCTGTCACCATTAAAAAGTCGACTCTCACCGTTTCCCTGACCGAACAACGCTACTACCTCGTCCATGAAGGGGATAAGTTGTCTGCGCTGACAAACCTCTTCGAGATCGAACCAATTACCAGCGCGTTGATCTTCGTCCGCACTCGTGTGGAAACAGGTCAACTTGCCAGCCAGCTCTCTTCGCGCGGATTCCCCGCCGAAGCCTTGAATGGCGACCTCGAGCAAAATGCACGCGAACAGATTCTCGGCAGATTCCGTTCGGGGCAGATCAAAGTATTGGTTGCAACGGATGTCGCTGCGCGCGGTTTGGATATTGACGATATTTCACACGTCTTCAACTATCACCTGCCCGACGATGCCGAAGTGTACGTCCACCGCATTGGACGCACAGGGCGTGCCGGCAAGACGGGCATTGCCATTTCGTTATTCGCCCCGCGTGAAAAACGCCGTTTGCGTGAGATCGAACATATGACCAAGCAGGCGCTTACGCTGGCAAAACTTCCCACCGCCAATGAAATTAATCAGCGCCGTGAGGATCAGGTGCTGGAGCAAATGAAGATCTGGCTTGGGCGTGGACGTTTCCAGCACGAGCGTGAAATCGTGGCGCGTCTGGTGGAAGAGGGCCACGATCCCATGGAGGTCGCCGCCGCCGCCTTGAAGCTATCCCGCGCGGGCGAGAAACAGCGTCCCGTGACCAATGTAGTGGATGCAGTCATTGAGAAGCGCTCTCCGTATGGCGAACGTGAATTTGGGCGGGGCAGGCCCCAAGTCAAAGGAAGACGCGAAGCCGGCAACAAACGCATGTCGCATGAAGCTGGCATGATCCGTTTGAAGATGAACAAGGGCAAGGAACATGGAGTCCGCCCGAATGATATTGTGGGCACCATTGCACACCATGCTGATATCCCCGGCAGTTCGATCGGCAAGATCCGCATCGAAGATCGATTCACTTATGTGGATGTGCCGCAGGACCTGGTTGAAAAAGTATTGAAGCATAACGGTAATTATCGCATCGGCAAGGATAAATTCAGCCTGGCAAAATCGTAAATTTCATTGACACATCCGCGCGCGCATGATAAAGTTGTATCTTACGGATACCAGTAAGTTCGCTTTGGAAGTACTACCATCGGCTCATGGTTCAAATCCATGAGCCGTTTTGTTTTATCTGTTCTGGCGAAAGAACCGGGTCCTCCATATTTCTTTTTTTGCCGAAGGAGGCAAACAATGTCAGAACGTATTTCAGGTACAGTCAAGTGGTTCAACGGCAGCAAGGGCTACGGCTTTCTTGCCCGCGATGAAGGCGCAGATGTTTTCGTGCATTTCTCCGCGATCCAGGGGGATGGCTTCAAAAATCTTGAAGAAGGCCAGAAAGTCGAATTCACCGTTGAACAGGGTCCCAAGGGTCCGCAGGCCAGTGACGTAGTCGTGGTCAACTAATTCAGACTGAATACCAGAACTCTCCGAGATGAAAATCCTGGAGAGTTTTTTGATTCGTAGATGAGCAAGCCATCATCTCAGCGACATGCCAGCGCTTCCGAAAAATCGTCGGCCGATGAGATGGCTCTCCTTGAAAATTCCACCAAGATATTGATGAAACAGTATAACTTTGAGTTTTTATAGAACTCGGAACTCTTGTTTATGCTACACTACTCCACACTTGGCTGCTCGCCGGCCACATCGCCCTTTTTATTGGATTACCAAAAACCACCTCACACATGACGCCTGAGACCTCGATCTACCTCCACATCCCATTTTGCCAACATCGCTGCGCCTATTGCGACTTCAACACCTACGCCGGTCAGGAAGATTCGATCCCCGCCTACGCCCATGCATTAATCAATGAGATTAAATTTATTGGACATCATGCGGGCCGGGCAGCGGAGCGCATCGGGACCAATGTGCATACCGTCTTCTTTGGAGGTGGGACTCCCTCGCTTCTTTCCGAAACTCAATTTGAATCCATACTGAAAGCATTACGCGCCGCCTTCACATTCACCACGGACGCGGAGATCAGCATCGAAGCCAACCCAGGCACTATCTCGCCGGGAAAGTTGACCGCCATCCACGAAGGTGGCGTCAACCGCATCAGCTTCGGCGTGCAATCCGCCAACACAGAAGAACTGCGCATGTTGGAACGCGTGCACGATTTTTTCACCGTCATCGAGGCCGTATTGAGCGCAAGGAAGGCGGGCTTCAACAACCTCAACCTGGACTTGATCTACGGTTTGCCGGAACAAAGCATGCAAACCTGGCAGACCACGCTCAAGCGGGTTTTGGAACTTCATCCTGAACATATCTCGGCCTATGCGTTGACTCTCGAACACGGCACGCCTTTTGGAGCATGGTCATCCAAAGGGTTGCTCCCTCTCCCGGACCCCGACCTCGCCGCGGACATGTATGAGTGGGCTTGTGAATATCTTGATATCAACGGGTATGTTCATTACGAAATATCAAATTGGGCGAAGAACAAGGATGAAAAAATGATTCACCCTTCATCCTTCATCTCTGATCCATTTTTTGCCTGCCGCCATAACCTGCAGTACTGGCGCTCGCTTCCCTATCTGGCTTTCGGCGCCGGCGCGCATGGATATGCGGGTGGTTACCGCTATTCAAACGCATTACGAATAAAAACCTATATGGACCGCCTTACAGATATCGAATCCCGCAAATCGAATATCGAATTCCCGCTTTCCCCGGCCGCCGTCAACCAGCACAAACAAACCTTGCAGGATGATATGTCCGAGTACATGTTGAATAATCTCAGGCTGGTACAGGCCGGTGTCGCTGAATCAGATTTCAGGTCCAGATTTGGATGCGGACTTTTAGATGTGTATCCAAAAGAAATAGATGAACTTATCCACATGGGTCTGCTTGAATGCAAGACCTCCGAGTTCTTTGAGAACTCGGAGGTCTACACACTCACCAAACGCGGACGGTTATTGGGAAATCAAGTTTTTATACAGTTCTTATAATATTATGGGTAGGTGCAGTAATAAACGACTGCAACCACCACACTACCGTTCTGCCTCCATGCACACCCCGCCGCTTCACAACTTGATTGGTCCGAATATTGTCCTGGGTCTGTGCAAGACGCCTGCGTTTTATGGGGAGCAGCAGTCGGAGGTATCTCTCTTGGACAAAGCATGGGCTCGAAACCTGTGGCATCGAATCCATGCGCTTCACGGCAGGTATTATCAACTGCATAGAGCGCTTTCAATGGATAATCCTTTTTATTTTGGATGGGCGATCCAGCTTCTTCCTCCGTAAAACGATCCACATAATCAAGCTGGGCCACATCTTTTAATCCAGCATCCGCCAGCACACCAAACATAAAAATATTCCCGATCAGGGGTTTTTTGAATGCAAACTGGACGTCTGCATTCCGGCCCGCATCAATTCGCACCCAGGCCAGGTCCGGGTCATCCCCCTCCCCGTGCCCGCCGTCGAAGACCAACGAATCATAGCCATCGGTTGTGATTGGCGCATCGGAACGAACTGCGGAGATGGCGCTGGTATCGTGATTCGTATCAGCATATACCTGCACATGATCCGTGCTCCAGTCCGAAGTATAAGGCGGCCGGGCAAGGATGATAAAGTCGCCAAAGCCATCGCGATTTTTATCCAATTCAACCGCATAATTAATGCCGAGCGCATGATTGGGGTCGCCGCCCATCAAGCGGATGGAGACATAATACCAGTCGGCATCCTTGCTGAGGCTAAAAGTTTCCACATCAAGGTCGGAGACATAGGTCATATCCTGTAAGAACGGACGTTCAAGGCGATTGATATCATAGGTATCACCATAAGGCGCCCGCCTCTCAGGCGCGGTACCGGAAGACTCAACGTCATAAAATAATTTTGAATTGGGCGCGGAGCCGGGGAACATGAGATGTGTTACCTGTTTCGTGGCGGTCGGCGGCGGTTCGGTCGGTTGTTCAGGTGGGGGTAACACAGCAGTGGCAGTCGGTTCCGCTGTGGCTGTCGGGTTGAAGCCCGGCAGATTACACGCAAGAATGAGCAGGAGTGATATTATGAATATCGTAAAGGATCGGGGTTTGTTTTTCATATCATGATTCTCCTCACAGTAAGATTACCATTAATCCATTCCCAAAAGCAAGAATTATAATTGAAGAAGTCCCCGCCATTCCAGCGGGGACTTCTTCAATTATTTTTTGGATTTTTTCTTCCCCTTGCGGGGACCTTGCGAAGATTTTGTGGCAGGCTTCCCTTTCGATGCTTTCGCCTTGACTTTGATCGTTTTGGTTTTCGCATTCGCAGCTTTTTTTACAGCTTTCGGGCGGTATTTCAAGGCTGAGTGAGCCGCCGCCAAACGCGCAATCGGCACGCGGAAAGGCGAGCAGGAAACATAGTTATTGCCGATCAAATGACACCATTCGATCGAGTCAGGGTCGCCGCCGTGTTCGCCGCAGATGCCAACTTCAAGGCCCGGGCGGGTCACACGTCCTTCATTGATCGCCCATTGCATGAGCCTGCCAACCCCGTCGCGGTCAATCGTCTGGAAGGGATTCTTTTCCAAAATGCCCTGTTCCTGATAGGTGATGAGGAAGTTGCGCTCGGCATCATCACGCGAATAGCCATAGGTCATTTGGGTCAGGTCGTTCGTACCAAAGGAGAAGAACTCCGCCTGGTTGGCCACTTCCCTGGCTGTTACCGCTGCGCGCGGAATTTCGATCATCGTACCAAATTTATAATCGAATTGAATGCCTTTTTCCTGCATGACGGCAGATGCAATCCGTTCGAGACGCGGCTGGATCCATTCCAATTCCTTGACTGTGCCAGTCAGCGGGATCATCACTTCGGGTCTCACAACGATGCCGCGTTTCGTGCAATCCGCAGCAGCTTCGAAGATGGCGCGCACCTGCATCTCGACAATTTCAGGCATGTTGATGCTCAAACGCACACCGCGTAAACCCATCATCGGATTGGATTCGTGCATGCCTTTGATCGCATTGAGCAAATCCTCTTTGGCCTTCAGTTCGTCGGTTTCGCCCTTCACTCTCATCGTGACGACTTCTTCGAATAGTTTTTCCTCATCAGGCATAAATTCATGAAGAGGCGGGTCGATCAAACGGATGATAACCGGGTAACCGTCCATCGCTTCAAAGAGACCGTCGAAATCCTTGCGTTGATAAGGCAGAAGTTTATTAAGAGCGGAGGTGCGGCCCTCGCTGGTATCAGAGAGGATCATATCCTGAACAATCGGAAGGCGTTCGGGCTCAAAGAACATGTGCTCGGTGCGGCACAGACCGATGCCGACAGCGCCATAGGAACGGGCGCGGCGGGCATCCTTCGGATAATCTGCATTGGCCCATACCTGCAAACCACGGGTGGGCCAGCCCTTTGGAGCAACGCGTACATCCTTGCGCGCGCAAATTTCATCAGCCCATTTGAGCAGGGTCATTAACTCAACCTGCTCTTCAAGCAAGGGCGTGGACATGGGAATTTTCCCAACAAAGACCTGTCCCGTTGTACCGTCCACGGAAATCCATTCACCTTCTTTAACCAGAACGGTTTCACCAATAGTCATGACGCGTTTCTCAAGATTGATCTTGATCGCGGACGCCCCCACCACACACGGGATCCCGAACTGGCGTGCCACGACCGCCGCATGGGATGTGGCGCCGCCTTCACTGGTCAACACTCCTTTGGACGCGATCATGCCATGCACGTCATCAGGTTTGGTGAAAGGGCGCACCATGATGGTATCCTGGTTTTGTTCCTTGGCAAATCTTTCGGCGGTATCCGCGTCGAAATAGATTTGCCCAACCGCCGCGCCTGGGGAGGCGTTCACACCCTTTGCGATCAGCGTACCTGATTTCTCTGCAGCTTTCTTTGCATCTTCATCAAACTGCGGATGCAAAAGCGTATCCACGTTTTCGGGCGTGACCCGTTCCAGCGCCTCTTCCTTCGTAAGCAGGCCTTCATTCGCCATGTCAACCGCGATCTTCACCGCCGCTTTGGCCGTACGCTTGCCGACGCGCGTCTGCAGCATCCACAACGTACCGCGCTCAATGGTGAACTCGACATCCTGCATATCCTTGTAATGTTTTTCCAGCCGCGCGGTGATCTTCATGAACTCATCGTATGCTTTGGGCATGCGTTCATGCAGGTCGGCAATGGGATTGGCGTTACGAATGCCCGCAACCACATCTTCACCCTGGGCATTGAAAAGGAAATCGCCCAACATCTTGTTCTCACCCGTGGAAGGGTTGCGGGTAAAGGCCACACCTGTGGCTGAGTCATCCCCCATGTTGCCGAAGGCCATGGTCTGAATATTGACTGCCGTTCCCAGATCATGCGAAATGCCTGTGGCATTGCGATAGTCAATTGCGCGTTTGCCATTCCAGGATTTGAAAACCGCCTCGGTGGCCAGTTCCAACTGTTTGAACGGATCCTGCGGAAAATCGAAGCCCTTCTCTTTATTGACCACTGCCTTGAACTCTTCAACAATATACTTCCAGTCGTCTGCGTTCATTTCAGTATCAAGCTTGTAGCCTTCATTGTGCTTGTATTTTTCCAGGGGATGCTCGAATGCCTCATCTTGAATCCCCAATACCACGGAGCCGAACATTTCCACCAAACGGCGGTATAAGTCATAAACAAAACGCTCATTCCCAGTCAAGGCCGCCATGCCCGAGGCGGTCTCATCTGTGAGACCGATATTCAAGACGGTATCCATCATGCCCGGCATGGAGAACTTCGCCCCTGAACGGCACGAAACCAGCAAAGGGTTTTTCGGATCGCCAAACTTCTTGCCGGTTTTCTTTTCGATGGCCTTCAATGCTTTTATTTCCTGTTCCCACAGTCCGGCAGGAAACTTCCCCATTTTTTGATAGGCGTTACACGCTTCGGTCGTCACTGTAAAAAACGGCGGGACAGGGACGCCCGCCCGCGTCATATCCAGTAAACCCGAGCCTTTGCCGCCCATCAGGGTTTTAACAGCATCCCATGAACCCCCGACAACCTTCTCCACCTCTTTTACTTCATCGAATAAATAGATCCACTTGGTCATTTTGACCTCCTTCAAGGATTGAATTATTTTTTTAATAATTAATATACAGATTGTGAAATATTTTACCAAAAACAGTCTAATTTCCAAATGACCAATATCACCAGATAAGTCGATTTCAATCCAACACCTTAATCAGGATACAAATCCAGCTGTAAACTTATTGCAAAGTTCAATAAGGGCTAAATAAGGGATAATAGACATGGAAAAATATGACCATAAAAATCCTAGTTATAGACGACGATGCTGCCATCACGGAATTAATAAGTGCACTGCTTAAAACGCATGGCTTTGATGTGATCACAACCAACAGCGGTTTGGAAGGTGTCCAACTTGTCAGGGAAAAGAATCCCGGCGTTGTACTCCTTGACCTCATGATGCCTGATTTGGATGGATGGCAGGTATGCAAAGAAGTTCGCACATTCAGCAATGTTCCGATTCTTATCCTGTCCGCCATCAACGACCCGGATATGGTTGCCAATGTTTTGGATATAGGTGCCGACGACTTCCTCGTCAAACCTGTATCCAGTGACATGCTTGTCGCACGGATTAGGAAGATGGTCAGGCAGACTGGCGCGCTGGATAAATCAAAACTGAATAATAGTGATTTATTTCCCCGTGCCACACAACCGCCTTCCTCCCAGTCTTAGCCTGCTTCAATATACGATCATGCCCGCCGCTTCGAGAGTGACGGGCATGATTATTTCACCTCAATAGTTTCAACGCGTTGGCAGTTTCTTTCGCAAACTCCATCATCGGCATGTGACCGGCGCCCCGCAGCACCACGATCTGCGAGGCTGGCAGGGCGGCCTTCATCTCTTGTGAACGCGCAAGCGGAATAAGCTCATCTTGAGCGCCATGAATAAGCAGCAATGGAAAGAGGAAGGACGAAAGAAGCGGCAATAAATCTTCCCTTTCGGCCATTGCTTTGAGCGCCCCAATCACGGCAGATGGTTTTTGTCTTTTCATCACGCCACGAACAGATGCCTGCACATTTGCTTTCGCAGAAAGCCTGGGGGTCATGGCTTCAACCACCACGCTCACCCCTTTTTCGGCTACATCCTGTGCAGTTTTATAACGTCCATCCCTGCGTTCAGGCGCATCAGCCGCAGCTTGTGAAGAGACCAGTGCCAGTCCGCTGACGCGCTGTGGATATTTTTTGGCAAACGCCAAAGATACATACCCGCCCATCGAATGACCTGCCACGGCAGTTTTCTTAATACCCAGGCGATCCAACAAACCAGCGATGTCGTCCGCCATATCGGAAATACAGTATGGATTATTCGACGTTGTAGATTCGCCAAACCCGCGCAGGTCAGGCAGGATCATGTCAAAATCATTCTCAAGCAAGGGTACGACCTGATTCCACGAGGTATGATCAAGCGGAAAACCATGGATAAGCAAAAGCGGCGCGCCCTGACCGCGACGGGCATAAGCGAGATGGATGCCGTTTACTTTGATGGTATTCATTTCCATTTCACCTCCACTTTCAATTTGCTGCCCAATTTTGATTTATAAAAAATATGCCCGTTGTCACGCCCAAATTCATGGACACGGCGCGTGAGGTCCACATCTGCCTTGCAGTATTCGGAAACTTTATCCAACTCGCCGGCTCTAAACCATTCGACCGACTGCACACCGCCTGCGGTTTTGGCAGCACCGAGTGTGGCGCTTGCAATGGCGTCGAGGCTGATGCGAAAGCCAAGTATCTTTTGCAGGTCGAGCAGCAGGTCAAGGGTCGGGAAAGAGGCGAAGCGTATTTCAGGCGCATACGGCTGAAGCACTTGATAGTCAAACCTGCGCAGATTGAATCCTATGATCTGGTCCGCGGATTTTAATTCTTCGATCAGGGCGGGGATATCCTTCTCCCAATAGACGGAGAAGTCGTTGATTCTTGTCGACCAGGTGACAGCGCAGGCGACCCGCAGTTTTTCAATGTTGGTGTAACCGCCGACATCCTGAAACAGATTTTGCGTCTCAAGATCAAAAAAGACCAGATTCATGCAGCACCCGCTGTAAACTCCTTCGTCATTTCTTCGCGCGCAAAAGATAAAGCCTGCTCGCGGTTTTCAATTTTACCGGCGGCTTGATTTTCACGGATGGCTTCCAGCAACTGACCCACGGCGGGACCAGGCTTGAGGTTTAATTCCTTCATCAATTCGTGACCATCCAGCAAACGCGGCGGGGCAACGACTTCTTCGGGCCGCTCCCAGTAATTTTCAAGCAGAATACGAGCGATATCAAGATAGGCAGTCCATGTTTCAATGGTAAGCTCGGTGGCGCGCGTGGCACGCAGGTCGGCAAGACCCAGCAGGATCAGGTCGATGCCTGCCTTGCCACTATCCCGAAAGAAACGGTAAATGGCTTTTCGTGAAGGTGTTTGTCTATCTGATTCCATACGGCCGGCAAAAAAGTGAATCCGCATGTGATATGCGATGATGTCATGCAGTCTATCGACCTCATCGTTACTGAGATTGAAGGCACGTGCACGCTGCGCGGCAACTTCCGCGCCTTTGAGGTCGTGATCGAAGAAGCGCATCCGGCCAGACTCATCAATCGTTTTTGTTTCAGGCTTACACACATCGTGGTAGAGCGCAGCGAAGAAAAGCAATGAACGATGTGAACGATCCACATTTAGCGGTCTGGCAAAGTGTTGTGCGATTTGCTCGCGATAGCGCCCCAAGCGCAAGCTCAGCAGGCCGGTGAACATGTCGTTCGTTTTTTCCGCGTCGTAACCCACGCGCAATCCAGAAATGATTTGATCGAGGTGGTCCAAGACAGCCCGGGTATGCGTCCAGACATCATAAACATGCGGCGGGGATTGTTCCACGCCCTTCATGGCAATTAATTCAGGCATTAAGTGTGAAAGCACGCCGAGCATCTCCAGCGCGCGGATGGAAACATTTGCTTTTGGACCGTTGAGAATCTTGAAAATTTCGTCACGCAGACGTTCTGCGGATATACGTCCGATCTGGCCGGCAGATTGCTTCATCAACTCACGGGTATTCTTCTCGATGCGGAATCCAAACGCCGCGGCTTGCCGCACCGCCCGCAAAATGCGGACGGGGTCATCTGATAATGAAGTGGGTGAGCAGGCGCGGATGACCTTGGCGCGAATGTCGTTTGCGCCTTCCATGGGGTCAATGATCGTGTTATCGCGCAGGTTGTAGGCCATGGCGTTGATGGTGAAATCACGGGCGCGCAGGTCTTCATCCAGATTTGCACCGCGATAGGTGGCGAAATCGAGGAAGATATGTGTGCCATCTTCCTGGGTCAGGACGACGCGGCCTGTGTCGCGTTCATCGTCCAGGGGCATGAAGTCAGCGTCGAGAGCGTTGGCAACTTTTCGAGCAATGGAGATGCCATTCGATGGCAGAACAAAATCAAAATCGGGTGAGAGGCGGGAAGTTAAAAAGTCGCGCACCGCTCCGCCGACAAGGTAAATTTCCTGATCGGCAGGCAGGGCTTCCTTTATCTTATCTATTAAAGGTGGAAGTGAAAAAGGGACTGGCATAAAAACGATCTCTGGTTTTTCTTTATAACGGCTGGACTGCGATGCACGCAAAGCCTGCTCAGGTGTGCCGCCTTGCGCAATGACACGTCCGCGCACGAGAGCCACCCAGCGACCTGTATAAGGCGAATGAAGTCCATCAGAATTGGCAGTTTCTTCATCCAAATTAATCATCAGGAGGACGGTTTATATTTGTTCAGGTCAACCACGCCGACGAAAGGCAGGTTGCGATAATACTCATCCAGGTCAAGTCCGTAACCAAATACAAATTTATTCGGAATGGTGAAACCGAGATAATGAATGGGGACATGCGCTTCGCGCCGTTCGGGCTTGTCGAGCAAAGCGCAAACTTTCAGGGTCTTTGGCTGGCGGGTCTCGAGCATTTGCAAAACGGCTGAAATGGTGTGTCCGCTATCTATAATGTCTTCGACCAACAGCACATTCCTGCCGCGAATATCCGTTTGCAGATCGAGAGTGACGCGCGCGGAGCCGGTTGATTCGCGCTTGCCCGCGCCATAGGATGAGACTGCCATGAAGTCCATCATGTGCGGTATGGAAATATGCCTGCTGAGGTCCACCATGAATGGCACGCCGCCGCGCAGGATGCAAATCAGCAGAAGGTCTTCAGTGGCATAATCCGCGCTGATTTGAACGCCCAGCTCTTTGACGCGCGCCTGTAAGGTTTCTGCATCGATCAATATTTCAGCCAGTACATCCTGGTAGTCTTGCATTTGATTAGTTCCTTAGTTTTTAGTTGCGCAGCTTGGTAGTTCTACCAACTACGCAACTACATAACTATATAACTACCCAACTATCTTGGGACTTCGTGATGCTGACGGCAGCGCGCTTCATATAATTCGGATGCGCCGACGATCACGATCGGTTCATCGTAACGGGCCGGCTTGCCATTGACCAAACGCTGGGTGCGGGAGGCATTGTCGCCACAGACCATGCAAATGGCATGCAGTTTCAGGACATCCTCCGCTTCAGCCATCAGGGTCGGCATGGAACCAAATGGTTCACCCCGAAAATCCGTATCCAGGCCGGCGACGATCACCCGCACATCACGCGAGGCCAACTCCTGGGCAACGATCACCACTTCAGGGTCGAAGAATTGCGCTTCATCGATACCGACGACGGTGGTGTCTTCATCAAGTTTCGAACGAATGTCTGCGGCTTTTTCAACAGGGATCGCATCAAAGGTGGAACCGGTGTGGGAAGCCACTTTTTCTGCTGCATAGCGCATGTCAATGGCGGGCTTGAAGACCTGCACTTTTTGTTTTGCAATCGTCGCCCTCACAAGCCTGCGGATCAATTCATCGGTCTTGCCGCTGAACATGGAACCACAGACAACTTCGATCAAACCATGTGTATGCTTCATAAAAACTCTCCGCCTTCACTCTGAAAGGGTAATAATGATTTTACTACCGTAATTTTACAACGCAAATTTTACGAATTGTTTTACATGATACAGAACATAAATTATGAAAACAGGCAGACGCTTTATGCATCTGCCTGTCTAGTTTACCTGAGAAACCTGTCTCTGACAAAGTGCCCGAAGGGTAAAGTCCCCGTAGGGTAAGTGGCCCGAAGGGCAAAACCTATTCGCCTGCTTCGGGTGCAGCGGCTTTTTCGGCTCTGGGAGATTTGAGCACTTCGGGAATTTCAAAACCCAGGGCGCGCAGCTTCTTCTTGGTTGCAGTCAATGAGGACTGACCAAAGCCGGCGATCTCCAACAAAGAGGCATCGCTTTCGCCGAGTTTTGCAATGATCTGACCAATGGTCAAAACACCGGCTTTCTTGAGCGCCTCGACCGCACGCGGCGCGAGGCCGAGATCGTCAATCGAGCGGTCGGGGGAAGTCAAAGACTCCTCCTTGGCTTTTTGCTGTTCCACATAGGTCTGGCGGGCGGAAAGCTTCTTGTAGAAGCGGTCCACCTGGCCTTCAACGTCAAGCAGCCTGGCCGACTCGCCGGTAAAGAACGGGTGGCAATTCGAGCACACGTCAATGCGCATTTCCTTTTTGGTGGAGGTGGTCACCCACGACTTGCCACAGGAAGCGCAGGTCACTTGCGTATCATAAACTGTAGGATGGATGTCTGCTTTCATCTTATTCAACCTCAGCCGGGATGATATTGACGCGCTTGCGCCCATGCACTACATCGAACATTACGATCCCGTCTGCGATTGCGAACAGGGTATCGTCCTTACCAACTAATACGTTTTTGCCCGGCTTGATCTTGGTGCCGCGTTGGCGAACAAGAACATTGCCAGAAAGAACAAATTGACCGGCATAACGCTTTACACCCAAGCGTTGAGAGTTACTGTCACGGCCGTTGCGGGTTGATCCTCCGCCTGTTTTATGTGCCATTTCTACCTCGCTTTACTTCTTTTCAGTCTTCTTGGCTGTTGTCGACTTTGAAGTCGGTTTTTTTGCTGTCGCAGACTTCTCCCCCTTCGGGGACTTTGCAGCGGGCGCTTTTTCAGACTTCGCCTTCGGGGACGAGGTCGCCGCTTTTTTCGGCGCCTTGGCCTGCTTCTCGACCTTGGCCTCTTCCTTCACTTCGGCCTTTTCTACCCTGGCTGCGGGCTCTTTCTTCGCGGCAGCCTTGCGTTCTTCACCGGGCTTGCCAATGAAATCGATCATCAAACGGGTATATTGATGACGATGTCCACCCTTTACACGGATGCGCTTCTTCGGGCGATATTTGAAAGAAATAACCTTGGGGCCCTTTACGTGTTCCGCAACTGTGGCGGAGACTTTGATCTCACCCACAGTGGGAGTTCCAACCATGACGATGTCTTCATCGATCATCAGGAGGACGCGTTCAAAGTCAAACTTTTTACCTACTTCATAGGCAAGGCGATCCACATCAATGGTGGAGCCTTCGACGGCGCGGTACTGTTTGCCGCCACTTTCAACGATGGCAGTTCTCATTATTTATGATCTCCAGTCATTCACTTCGCCGCACATCCTGCGGACCTTGCACCCCTTCGATACGCCCAATTGGGCTACTCAGGGCAAGTCTACGCCGAACGGTGGGGAAGCTGGGTTAATTACAGGCAACCACCCCGGTTCTAACCTCCGGGGCTGAAGCGGAGGGTATTATACATGCGGGTGGGCGCACCTGTCAACGATTCTGACAGTCAAAACAACCTTGTTGACAGGAGTTCTTTTCTCGTATATGCTGAATTATCATTATCCAAAACGAGGAGATTATCCAATGAACGGACTCATTCAATTCGGCACAGTAAAAGGGCATCTCGCAAAGCCTGAAGGCAGTGGACCTTTTCCCGCCATGATCGTCATTCAGGAATGGTGGGGATTGGATGCGCAAACCAGGTCCATTGCAGACCGTTTTGCAAAGGAGGGTTATCTGGCTTTCGCGCCCGACCTTTATCACGGCGAACTGGCGCAGCTTGGCGACGGCAACACCGCCATGAAACTCGCGCAAAAGTATGGCCCCAACGCAGCTGGAGATTTGGAGTCGCTTTTCGATGCATTGACATCCCATCCTGATTGCAGTGGCAGGATCGGCAGTGTGGGGTTTTGTTTCGGCGGGCGGATGTCGCTTTTATTAAGTACCACACGCCCCGTCACTGCGGTTTGCACTTTCTACGGCGGCGGGATGCAGACCGTCTTCGATCAATTGCGTGCAAATCTAAAAGCGCCCGTGCTTGGATTTTTCGGCGACGCAGATGTTTCCATTCCTGCCGGGACTGTGGAAGAGTTCGATAAACTACTCGATGATATCGGCGTGGAACATGAGATCATTATGTACCCAAATTCAGGCCACGCCTTCTTCCGCGACAGCGACCCGCAGGTTTACAAACCCGAGGCGGCAAAGGATGCCTGGAAACGCGTGAAAAAATTCTTCGCGAAAAATTTGGGCTAGGGTTTGGAGCGGGAGCTTATCCCGCTCTTTTTATTGACAAAACCCATTGCATACCTTACCCTCGCTTCATGCTTAACCCTTCGATACCGCTCAGGACAGGCCTCAGCCCGCTTCAGCGTCAGGTTATTGAATCTCCCCTTGACCATAAATTCTTCGTCTGCGGTGCCGCAGGGACAGGGAAAACTACAGCAGGTGTTGAGCGAATGCGCTATTTGCTTGCGCAGGGCGTCCCAGCCGATACCATTCTCATGCTCACCCCGCAGCGGACTCTGCAAGAGCCATATCTTGATCTGCTTTACAGTCCCGAGCGGCGCGCTGGCGGAGAGGTCACCTCCGCGACGATCGGTGGTCTTGCCAAACGCATGTGCGATCTGTTCTGGCCCATCGCCGCAGAAGCGGCTGGATTCAAAAATCCAGAACTTCCCCCGATCTTTCTCACACTTGAAACCGCGCAATATTACATGGCATATCTGGTACGCCCCCTACTCGAAGAAAAGGGATATTTTCAATCCCTCACCATTAACCGCAACCGTTTATATTCCCAGATCCTGGATAATTTGAACAAAGCCGCAGTGGTTGGCTTTTCATATAGAGAGATCGGCTCGCGGCTGGACTCCGCCTGGTTTGGCGACCCCGCCCAACGCCATATCTACACCGAGGCCCAGGAATGTGCAACTCGCTTCCGCGAATACTGCCTGAACCATAACCTGCTGGATTTCTCTCTTCAACTTGAAATCTTTACCGATATTTTATGGCGGCAGGAACAAGTCCGTGCTTATCTCTCGCATACCTATCGTCACCTCATTTACGACAACGTGGAGGAAGATCATCCTCGAGCACATGACCTGATCGGCGAATGGCTCGCGGATTTTAACTCGGCCCTGCTGATCTACGACAATGACGCGGGGTATCGAAGTTTCCTCGGAGGCGATGCAGTTACGGGCGCGGCATTGAGCGCAGGGTGTGATGAAATCGTCGAGTTCAACGGGTCATTTGTCTCCTCAGAAAATCTCGCTCGATTATCCAACTCGCTCGTCTCTGCAATAAGAAATGAAAACATCCCATCGATCGATACAAACCACACCCTGGAATTCATCCTTTCACATTTTTATCCTGAAATGCTGGATGGGATCGTCCGCAGGGTCAAATCCTTGATCGAAGAAAATGGCCTCCCTCCTTCAGAGATCGTCATCCTGGCGCCGTATCTTTCGGACGCATTACGTTTTTCCATTACAAACCGCCTGGAGGAGGCAAATATTCCCTGGCGCACGCAGCGCCCGTCACGATCCCTGCGGGATGAAGCTGCCAGCAAAACATTACTCACACTTTCTGCACTGGCGCACCCGCATTGGAATATCCGCCCCACAAAATTTGATATGGCTCACGCGCTCATGTTGGCCTTGAACACGGATTTGATCCGCGCACAGCTCTTAACGGAGATCGTTTATCGCACAAAAGATTTTCAGCTTTCAACCTTCGAGGCAATCAAACCCGAAACACAGGAACGCATTACTTATGCACTCGGCTCACGCTATACCAATTTACGAAACTGGCTGGAAGAGTATCGTTCAAGCGCTCCCCTGCCCCTGGATTTCTTCCTGCGGAAATTGTTCGGCGAGGTGATCTCGCAACCCGATTACGGCTTCCATTTAAACCTGGATGCGGTGCGTGTGGCAGCCAGTCTGATCGAATCGATCAAGAAGTTCCGCAATGCAATGGAACCTTCCTATGTAAGCATGGACAGTCCCGCCTTCGATCTGGGGCGCGAATACCTCGCCATGCTTGAAGACGGTGTGATCGCCGCGCAATATTTGGAATCATGGCGCAGCGAAGACAAGGATGCGGTTTTGGTTGCGCCTGCACATACTTTTCTGATGATGAACCGGCCTGTGACGGTTCAATTCTGGCTCGACCCGGGTTCAAACGGATGGGCACAGCGCCTCTCGCAGCCCCTGACACAACCGTATGTTTTATCCCGTCATTGGGAATCAGGCCGCACCTGGACGGACGCAGATGAAGTCAACGCAGAGACCGAATCGCTTGCGCGTCTGGCTGGCGGATTACTGGGTCGCTGCCGCGAAAAAATATTTTTAGCGATCGCGGATTTGAGTGAGACGGGCTTCGAGCAGCGCGGGACCTTGTTAAGGGCATTTCAAAAGGTGATTACCCTGGGAACAGGTAATTAAATGGCAGGCATCACGAGACCTTGAAAGGCTTCTTGATCTAACGCGTAAACCTGCCGGCAAATCATCCCGCCAGAAATGATAATGTCGAAGGACGGGTTCCCAAATATCGAGTTGGAGATTTCGCATGGCAGGCTGAATCAACCGGCGGTTGGATAATCACCCTTGACCCAAATCTATCAAGTAAATAGAATAATAGCCAGACACAGATCATTTCGGAGCAACAATAATGACAAAACTAAGTTACAGCACTTTCGGATTAACGAATTTAGATTTTCTGGATGCAATTGACGTTGTAGATAAAACGGGATATCCAGGAATTGAACTTTCCTTTCATCGCGACCAGTTCAATCCATTCGAAATAACCGACAAATATATTGAAAAAATAAGACGACGCTTTGAAACAACGCGGGTGAAACCGGTTTGTGTGGCGACTGCCTCTCATTTTTTCACGCCTTCCAGACCTCATGAACCTTCCCTGATGTGCATCGATCTGGCCGGCAGAAAGCGCCGCATCAACCTGGTTAAGAGGGGAATTGAAGTAGCCAGAAAACTGGGTGTTCCGCTCGTTACCTTTGGCAGCGGTTTTATAAGGGACGAGCATGTCGCCAATCCCTCGATAAACCCAAGACAATTGCTGGTGGACAGCATCCGCCAGTGTCTGCGGGAAATTCAGGAGGCAGACGACATCACTCTGTTGATCGAGCCGGAACCGGGAATGTTTATTGAAACTCTGGACCAGGGCATCAGTCTGGTTGATGAAATCGATTCACCCAACTTCAAATTGCATTTGGATTTGTGTCATAATTATTGCTCTGAAGTCGACTATATTTCCGCTCTGGCAAAAGCCGCTCCCTACGCACGCTACCTGCACGTTTCCGATGCCCAGCAGGGTTATAACTTAAAAATTATCCGGATGTCTGAAAATATGGCGGTCAACCTGGACTTTGCGGGGTATCTGGTGTATTCCCCTGAAACCGCCGATTTTCTATTGCTCGACAGGCAAAACCCGATTTATTTTTATGATGACCAACCCACCGAGGAACAACGGAAAAGGATTGAAGAGATGGTGGCCGGGGCAGACATCAAAGAGGCGATAGGGTATGTGGATTACAACAGCTTATATGCCGGCTCAACTGAATTCGAGGATGAAATTTTCACCTATCTAATTTCGGTCCCGGGATTAAGTTTTGACGTTTTAGAAAGAGCAAAGCCGGTTATTAATTATTTAAGGACAACCAAAAATTCGAACGGTAAAATATTAATGGACAAGATGGTGGCCAATACGCTTACAGGCATCGCACATTATCATGAAATTCCCGGGGAAGGGAGCCTTGATTTTGGAGCAAGCTTCAAGGCTTTAAACGAAAACGGCTTTTCAGGGTATGCCTCCGTTGAGCTGTACCACCATGTTGCTTCATGGGAAAAAGCCCTGACGGATAGTTTTAAGCATCTGTCCAAATATGTTGAAGGAAATTGACACCCTGGGAGCGGAGGGACCCTGAAACCGAATGGGTGCGAACCGGTTTCTTGAGCGGAACAGACATTACCGCATTTCACGAATCTGCCAAATGAACTGTATTCCATCAATTAGTTAATCGAATTAAATCAAATCTAGGAGTTGATTATGTTAAGTCTTGAACAACTGGGTTGGGAAATCCACACTGTCGGAGAACTTGATCACAGGAAATTAAAAGCGCCCCATGTAAAGTTGCGGGGTATTACAAAAGGTGAAAACGGCGACGCGGTTTATTCCATCGACCTGCGGATCAACCAGCCGAACACAAATTATATGTCGACGACTGAATTGCATTCATTTGAGCATTTTTTACTGGCGGGTTTCAGGAAATACATGCGGGAGAATTTCATCAGTGTGGCTCCGATGGGATGCCAGACGGGCTTTTACCTTATCTTGCTGAATGAAGGCGATGCAGGAAAAATTTGCGCCGTATATGAAGCCATTTTAAACGACATATTAATCGCGAAGGAAGTGCCCTACGCCAATATCAGGGAGTGCGGCCATTTTGAGAATCACAATTTGGATCTTGCAAAAGATATTGCCAGGAGGCTGTTGGAATCAAAATCTAGCTGGCGACAGGTTATATGACGAACGGAATGCAAAAATGGCGCGTCTCTTATCAACGCAGCATTGAATACGAGGTTGTGAACTGCCCCAACCTTTTCGATCCGCAGAATGAGGCCTTGTTATCTGTGGGTAAAAGGGAAAACACCCGCAGGTTTGTGGTTGTGGACAGCAACATAGAAAAGCATTATTCGACCGAGATAAAAGATTATTTCCAGTGCCATAAAATCGACGCAAAGATCTTAACCTTCCCCGCGGGGGAGGTAAACAAGTCCATGGAAAACTATCTCTGGATCTTGCATGAATTGGATGCATTTCCCATCAACCGCAGGGACGAGCCGATCATCGCCATCGGCGGCGGCGTTCTCACCGATGTGGTTGGATTTGTGGCCGGCAGTTATCGCCGCGGAGTGCCGCACATAAAAATACCGACAACCTTGATGGGATATGTGGACGCCTCGATCGGCATCAAGAGCGGGATCAATTTCAACAGCAGCAAGAATCGACTGGGTTCGTTCGAACCTCCGAAAAAGGTCTTTTTGGACAGAACCTTCCTGAAAACCCTGCCGACCCGCCATATCTTAAACGGCGTGTGCGAAATCCTGAAGTTGGCCATCATCAAGGATGCGGCGTTGTTCGAACTGCTCGAATCTCATGGAACCGAATGTGTGGATGCGAAGTTTCAGGATGATATCGGCGCGTCGATCCTGGACCATTCCGTCGAGGGGATGCTTGCAGAATTGCAGCCTAATTTATTCGAAGAAGACCTGGCACGCAAGGTGGATTTCGGCCACACTTTTAGCTACGGGCTTGAAACCGTTCACGATTCACAATTACTGCACGGTGAAGCTGTCCTGATCGACATAGTAATATCGGCGATTTTAGCCAGGGCAAGGAATTTACTATCCGATAAGGAATTGAACAGGATATTCGATCTAATCGCCAAACTGGGCATCGTGCCAAGCCATGAGTATATGGACGCGGATCTGTTATGGAGGTCCCTGGAGGAGCGCATATACCATAGAAACGGATTGCAGAGAGTCCCATTGCCTCACGGGATGGGAAATTGCATATTTGTAAACGATATTAAGTTCGAGGAGATTCAATCTGCCTGCAGGATGCTGGAAAACAAGACGGTGACCAATGACACAATTTAAGAATACTGATTATGAAGAAATAAAGAAGTTTGACAAGGTCGCCCAAATTTGGTGGGACCCGCAGGGCTCGATGGGTACGCTGCATACCATCAACCCCTTGCGCACGCAATTTATAGCCGGCAATCTGAATATGCATAATTGTACAATACTGGATGTGGGCTGCGGGGGCGGCATTTTAACCGAGGCGCTTGCAAGAACCGGCGCACAAATAACAGGAATTGATTTATCTGAAGCATCCCTTGAAATCGCACGGCGGCACGCCAAGGAACAAGGCTTGAATATTGATTATCGTTATGAAAGCATCGAGCAAGTCGCTGAAAAACACGCGGGAAAATTCGACGTTATAACCTGCATGGAGATGCTGGAGCATGTTCCAGAGCCCGATAAAATCATCTCAGCCTGTTCGCGGCTGTTGAAACCGGGCGGTCACGCTTTTTTTTCGTCGATTAACCGTACCTTTAAATCGTTCTTATTTGCGATCGTCGGCGGTGAATACATCCTGCACCTGCTGCCGAAAGGCACGCATACTTACAAAAAGTTAATTCGTCCGGTTGAATTGAAACTGTGGGCGCATGAAAACGATCTGGAATTCCGGCGTCTTTCCAGTTTAATCTACAACCCGTTCAACGGGAAATTCAAGGTTGTGGAAAAGGAAGACGTAAACTACATGGCTCATTTCGTGAGAAAATAATCAATCGGATGACAGGGTATAAATATGAAACGATTCTTTGCATTGTCTAGAACTACTCATGGCATTTTGGACATGGCTACACCCGCCTTTTGCGCCTTGCTGTGGCTTGGCCATTTTCCATCGATAACGGTCATTCTATTGTCGGTATTCACGGCTTTTGCGGCATACACAGCCATCTACGCTCTAAACGATTTAATTGGCGTAAAAACCGACAGGGAAAAATTTAGCGGCGGTGAAATAAACCCGGGATATTCGGTGGAGGCTTCCGAACAGCGCTATCCACTGGCACAGAACCTATTAAGTATTAAAAGCGGTCTGCTTTGGATGGGAGCCTGGTTCACCCTGGCCCTTATAGGTTCGTATTTGCTCAATCCGGTTATCGTTTTCATCCTGCTTGCCGCCACCGTTTTGGAAATCATCTATTGTCTCCTGCTTAAGGTCACCTACTTGAGAGTCCTTGTGAGCGGGGTTGTCAAGTCGAGCGGACCCATTGCGGCAGTTTTTGCCGTGGACTCCAATCCATCGCCGTATTTATTGTTATTGCTGTTTGGCTGGTTATTCTTTTGGGAAATAGGCGGGCAAAATATACCGGCGGACTGGAACGATACCGTTGAGGACATCCGCGTTCATGCGAAGACAATTCCCATTCGATTCGGCGTTGATAAGGCGGGGCTGATCGTTATCACAGCTCTGACGCTGACGGTCGTTGTAAGTGGTTTTCTACCCCTGATTTCTTCTGCAAACCTTGGCCTGCCTTATATTTTGGCGAGTTTGATTATTGGATATGTATTTCTCCTGCAGCCGGGTTTTCAACTTTACAAATTAAAAGAAGGACGCCTTGCGGGCAGGTTGTTTGATAAAGCCAGTTATTATCCGGGGATGCAACTTGTGTTGATCTCCATTTTCATAGTGCTTAATATGATCTTAAGCGCTTAACTCAAAAGCACACAAGGCGGGAGAAGTATTAGTACGCACATTTGCTCAGACACAGGACCCGAAGGTTTCTTTGCCTGACCCGCGAACTAACGTGTGGCGCGAAGTGCTGAATACAACGGTTTAATCGCTGTTGACGCATTACGGGCACAAGAGTAAAATCTAGCCAGACTAGACAGAAAGGACTGTCCATGAACACGATCTGGCAAATTCAGGATGCAAAGAATAAATTGAGCGAACTGATTGCGCGCGCCATCAAGCAGGGACCTCAATTGATTACCAAGCACGGGGAGAAGACCGTCGTGGTCATTTCATATGCCGAATACGAAAAATTACGCAAATCGCAGGGCAAACTCTCCGAATTTTTCCGCGCCTCCCCATTGGCAGGTGTTGACCTGAAACGCGACAATTCCCTGCCGCGCAAGGGTATCGAGCTATGAAGTGTTTGCTCGATACCTGTGTCGTTTCGGAATTGGTTGCCAGACAGCCGAACCAAAAAGTAGTTGAATTTGCCGACACACTTGATTCCGATGATGTTTATTTGAGCATCATCACGGTTGGGGAAATCACGAAAGGGATCGAAAAACTTTCCAAATCAAAAAGAAAACAGGAATTGCAGACCTGGCTCAGGGAGGATTTACTTATCCGCTTTGACGGGAAGATCGTCCCACTGGATGCTGATGTCCTGATGGAATGGGGTGCTTTATCTGCACGCATGGAGTCGTCAGGCCGAACCATGCCCGCCATTGATTCGTTGATCGCCGCAACTGCGTTGGCGCACCAATTCAAATTGGTCACCCTTAATGTGGATGACTTTGAAGGCACGGGCGTGGAAATCGTCAATCCGTGGGAAGATTAACCATCTGAGACCCTCAAGGTTTCCTTGACCGACTCGCGAAACTCCTTGCAAGACTGCCTCACCAGACATGACGAAGTTTCACGCGGGAAACCTTTAGGGTCTGCACGCAGGGTTATTGATGGCGGTTCAGAAGGTTTACAACGTGCTAAAATAGTACGAGAAGCAAGGAGATAAAATGGTACTCACCTCTCATACTCAAAACTTACTGGCTGATTTACAAAAAATCCTGTCGCTTAATGAAGATGAAATCGTTCAGCGCGGCATTGCACAGGCGACAACAGATCGCATTATTGAATTGCGCCAGCGCGCAGGACAATTGACGGAAAATTATGGAAGCATTGAGAAACTTGAATCGCAGGGCAAAAATGTTTCTGCCGATGACCACACGCTTTATACAGACTTACTGGAATGGCGGTCAGTGCGGCATGAACTTGAACAGTTAACCCACTTTCTGGAGACCGTGTGAGCATCTGGCACGCATCCATCGTCCGAATCTTGCGGGAAAGTGGACTATTTTTTGATGTTCAACTCGCGGGGGGAAAAGTACGCGCCTTTCTCAGCCAGACACGGTTTCTTGATATTCACTTCGACCCAACTACCAACAGTTACTCCTACGCTCTGATTGACCTAACACTTCCATATGTTGGCGACAAAAGAATATTCGGCTGGGACGATTTCCCACATCCTCATTACGCCGCGCTCACAAGCCTAAAAAGTTACCCGCACCATTTTCAAGATCGTCTTCCCAGCGGGGAGTGGCAATTCTCTGAGTCAACTTTTCGCGGGAATGTCGAAAAGGAAATTCACGAAGTCATCGAAACAATTCGTCAGCGCACATCGGGTGAGAGATAATTCCTCGCCCGATTTTTCAAAACATTAGAGACCCTAAAGGTTTCCTTAACGACTCGCGAGCCTGCCAGCAAAACCATCCCGCCAGAGGTGGCGAAGGTTCACGCGGAAAACCTTTAGGGTTTGATGGTTGTTCAGAAGGTTTTACAAGAAGGAAGCGAAAATGAATGATGAACAATGGAAACGAATTGGTAAAGCGATGAATCAAGCAGTTACACCAATGTTGGAGAAAATATTTGAAGATATGAGGCAGGTTGGTAATGCTTATTTTGCAAGTATTCAGCCGCAATTAACCGAAGCTTTTAATCAAATTTTTCAGTCATTACAACCACAGCTTGAAAAGATAGCAGAAAATTTTGAGGTTATGCTAAAGACTGTCGAGGCTGACGCAGAAATCATAGCTCCATTATTAGAGAAGTCGAATTAATGGATTACCCCATCAATGCCGTACAGTTTAATTTTTAAAGTAAAGGAATTAGCAAACAACAAAGACACCAGGGTTGAAGCGGTAGAAGAAGTATTTCTTGAATACTTTGAAAAAAATGATTTGGAAATGCTTCAAGAGATGATTACATCATGGGAAGTTAGTCACCCTTTTGCTCAAAGAAAACACATTATTCACGATGCCTTTGATGCCCATAAAGCTGGAAAATACACATTATCCATACCAGCCTTGTTACCTCAAGCAGAGGGTGTATTAAGTAGCATAACTGGAAAAGGAGGAGGAAATCCTTACAAGTTATTTGATGAAACAATACAGCAAGAATACCCCGACATCCTTAATAATATAACAAAAGACATTTTACTCAAATTCGCAACAAGCTTGTATAAAGGAATAAAACCTGAATACTTTACTACCGATAAACTTTCTTTATGGTTGAAATCAGAGGATATAAGGGAAAGCGATTTTATGAATCGCCATGCAATTCTCCATGGAATTCATATCAACTATGCAAGCAAAATAAATTCACTAAGAGTATTTTTGCTTTTAGACAGTTTATATTTTTTAGTTTACGATGAAAATCTTATGGCTTAACTATGAGCCGTTACCAACTTATCACATACAGATTTTCATTCATCACACTTGACACTTGACACCTCGACACATGACACCTAATTTCTCCCCCCGTCCCTCTCAACAAAACATCCTCCGCTACGATGGCGGGCGGCTTGGTATTGCCGCCGTGCCTGGCGCGGGCAAGACACACATCCTATCCGCGCTCGCGGCGCAGATTATTCATGGCAACGTCCTGCAGGATGGGCAGGAGGTGCTGATCGTCACGCTGGTCAACTCGGCGGTGGATAATTTCAAGAATCGCATCGAAGGTTTTTTCGATAATAAAATTCAGGCGCTTTATAAATATCGCGTGCGCACCCTGCATGGGCTGGCGCATGACATCGTCCGAGAGAAGCCTGCCGGCGTGGGATTGGAGAATCAATTCAGCATCATCGACGAGCGCGAGGCCGACTTCATCCGCCGCGAGTCGGTCAATGCCTGGCTGTCGGCTCATCCCAATTTTCTGGATGACTATCTCGACCCCGCGCTGGATGATTCCAAACGGGATTGGATTCGCCGCCAGCAGTTGCCTAATTTGGTGGACTCGCTCGCGCTGGCATTTATCCGCTCCTCGAAAGACCGCCTGCTGACTCCCGAAAGCCTGCGCGCCAAACTCGACCCTTCGACAGGCTCAGGGCAGGTTCATCCTTTCGCCCCGCTGCCTCTTGCTGAACTCGGCTGGAGCATTTACGCGGACTATCAGCGCGCGCTCGCCTATCGCGGCGCGGTCGACTTTGACGACCTGATCCGTCTGGCATTGACCCTGCTGCAAAATGACGAGGAATATCTGGAACGATTACGTTTTCGCTATCCTTTCATTTTGGAGGATGAAGCGCAGGATTCGAGTCTGTCACAGCAGAGGATACTTTCACTATTAAGTGGTGGTCGAGCGCAAGCAGTCGAGACCACAAGGCAACATGAAACTGCTGGTTTCGATACGCCCCGCGAAGATCAGCGGGGCTACTCAACCAGCGGAGGTAACTGGGTCAGGGTCGGTGACCCAAACCAAGCCATCTTTGAAACCTTCACCACCGCTGACCCAGACTTGCTGCGCGATTTTATTCGGGCAAATCCCAATGCGGACATGCCCGAGTCGGGGAGGTCACAGCCTGCGATCATTGCGCTGGCGAATCATTTGATCGATTGGGTGATGACCGCGCATCCTGACCCGAACGTGCGCACGGCGTTGTCTCTGCCGCATATCGTGCCTGCTCCTGAAGATGACCCGCAACAGAATCCGCCTGATGACCCCGATGGGATTAAATTCATCAGCAGGAAGTACACGCCCGAAGAGGAATTGGAAGCGGTGGTCAAGTCGGTCATGGGTTATTTGGATTCGTTTGCAGATTTTCCACAGGAAGAAAAGCCGACCATCGCGGTACTTGTCCCGCGCAATCAACGCGGCGTGGAAGTGGTTGAGTTGCTCAGGAAGCGCGGCGTGGAAGCCATCGAGTTGATCTCGTCCACGGCCAATACGCGCGCGGCGGCGGGGTCTTTGAATTATTTATTGTCCTATCTGGCAGACCCGCAGTCCGCGCGAAAATTATCGAAGGCGTATGAGGTTTGGAGGCGGGATTGGCGCGAGGACATGTCATTGCGAGGGCACAGCCCAAAGCAATCTCCTGTTGATGAGGAGATTGCCAACAATGAAGGGATTGCTTCGACGGACGAACGCCGTCTCGCAACGACATCAGATCAGGAGGAGACTGCTTCGTCGCAACAAACTCTGCTCGCAATGACATCGGCTTTATTACGCAAGCTGGTTGATGTGGAAAATTTCATCGCGCCCCTCACCCCTGGCCCCTCTCCCAAAGGGCGAGGGGAACCGTCAGATTGGCTGGCAACTATCGCTGAGTCAGAGGCGGAGCAGATCATCCAGGAGTTGGCCGAGTTTCGAGTCAATGTCCGCCGCTGGTTGAATGCGGTCACGCTACCGATCGATCAATTGGTGCTGACGCTGGCGCAGGATGTGTTCAGCGAAGCGTCGGATCTGGCGCTGGCGCATAAACTGGCGCTGATGCTGAGGGGCGCCGCGAACGACCACGCAGATTGGCGCCTGCCTGAGTTGACCTCGGAACTGGCGGTGATCGCGAAGAACGAGCGGCGCTTCATCGGTTTCTCGTCGGACGATTCGGGCTTTGACCCTGAACGGCACCGCGGGGTGGTGGTGGTGACGACCATGCACAAGGCGAAGGGACTGGAGTGGGACCGCGTGTATATGATGTCGGTCAATAATTATGACTTCCCGTCGAACATGCCGAACGACCGTTTTATTGCGGAGAAGTGGTTCGTGCGGAGCGGAGTGGTTTCGATACGCCCTGCGAAGGGCGCGCAGGGCTACTCAACCAACGTTCCGTTGAATCTGGAAGCCGAGGCGCTGGCGCAGTTGACCGCGCTCGAGTCGACGAGTGAATATGATTTTTATGAGGAAGGCGCGGCGACGATGCAGTCGCGGCTGGGATACGTGAAGGAACGCCTGCGTTTGTTGTACGTGGGCATTACGCGCGCGAAGAAGGATCTGATCGTGACGTGGAATTCAGGTCGTCAGGGTGACGCGACGCCGAGTCTGGCGATGTCTGAGTTGATGGGGTGGCGGGAAAACTTCCAGTAAAAGGATAAATATATGCCGTCAATAACTAACAAACAATTAAAAGGTAATTTTGCGGAAAACCTTGTAGCGGAATGGATAAGCCGCGTATGTTTAGTTAGACCTGTGGCTGTGGGAACAGATATAGGGATCGACTTATACTGCGAATCAATTGTCGAAAATAACCCCTATTTGCATTTTTGGGTTCAAGTAAAAGCAATTGGTGAAAAAGACATAACAAAGAAAGACGGCGTTGAATTTGCATCTTATAGATTTACACGGAGCCACTTGGAATATTGGTCGAGGCAACCAATACCTGTATACGCATTTCTAGTTCCTGTTATAGGCTGGCCTCCTAAATACCCCGACCGAATTTATAGTGTGAATATAACTCGACATGTCGTTATATCTGGTCTTCCTGAAGCAGGTACAATCCGATTGGAAACCTCTGACTGTACGGAATTTGTGAATATCGACAAAGATTGGAATCAATTTATTACTCAAATAGTGCCTACTGATACTGCAATCCTCTTGTTTAGCAAAGGCTTGGTCTCAAATATCAACTTTCATAAAACTGAATATCAACATTTTCCTCGTGGCATTGCTCTAAAGTATGGTGAAGAGATACTAGAAAAAGTTCGAGATGCTGTGGTAATTCTTGGCTCCGAAACTCTAGAAAGTATAAGCGATGAAAATAAAGGCTTTCGTCGTATTTGTGAGGGAATAGCATCCTTTTTCATCCCAAGCATACATGAGTTGGGAGTCAACTTTTTAATTGAATCAGCGCTGAAAGATGGAGATATTCCAAGAGCACTCCGATATGTTGATCTCATTAAAACTGAAGTTTTAAAGCGAACAGATATTGATGATACTAAGAAGGAAGAATACCAATCAAAGATTGAGAAATTGAGAAAGAAAATAATAAACATAGAATAGATATTTTGAACGAAATTTGTAATCGATACAGTGATGTGACGCCGAGTCTGGCGATGTCCGCTTGATGGGGTGGTGCAATCGAACGAATATGAAGAATGAAAAACGGTCTCGGACGGAATGTCAACGCCGGGCTAAAGCCGCTGCTCAATGCATGGAAGCGATTTCGACAAGCTCAATCCACTGCCTTCGGGCTGGCACAACGAGTCGGATTTATCCGACTTTCATGAACTGAGGCAGGGACTGCGTAGCGCCCCGCCGATTCAAGGATGAAAAACGGTCTCGGACGGAATGCCAATGGGCCCCACCCGTCCTTCGGACACCCTCCCCAAATCCGCGAAGAAAATCTCACAAGCCATTCAAATTACATAGCGCAGATTTGGAGAGGGAAATGCGTTGCAAGATAAAAAATGGTCTCGGACGTAATGTTAACGGGACCGTTTTTGTTTTGATAGCCCGTCCATTCACAGAATCGACTAGAATCCAATTTGATGGATAAAATCTTTCGAACTTTAGTTGATGACAATTTTTCAAACCTGGCAGGGCTGACCGTTGACGCATCCATCCCTGTGCCTGAACATATTATTAATGAGATTATTCATGCGTCTCTTCGGGGGAATAAAAATATTAGCGAGTGTCACGTGTCCATTGGCGGGCAGAATAAGATTTCTGCAATCATAAAAACACCGCTTTGGCTTTGGCCAATAAATATCAAGTTAAAACTTGAAAGAATCGTGGATATTGTTGGTTCTCCAATGGTCAGAGCTTCGTTGGAGAATAACGTTTTATTGGGGCAGTTGGGGTCATTGTTTAAGGCGTTGCCAAATGGGATCAATATTCATGGGAATCAGGTCATTATCGATTTGCGGTCCCTGCTTGAAACGCCAGAACAGAGACAAATGCTTGATCTGGTCAAGTCCGTTGAAATCAGAACGGAACAAGCTAAATTAATTCTCGATGTTAAGATCAAAGTTGATGAATGAAAAAACGGTCTCGGGCATAATGTCCACGAGATCGTTTTTGTGTTTGTGCTATAATGCCAGAAATTCGGAATTTCCGATTTTCTGGAGAAAGCTTATGACGACCCTACAAATCCGCAGTAAAGGAACGATCACCCTCCCCGCCAGTTTACGCAAAAAATACAAACTGGAGGAAGGTGAGGTTTTGACAATCATTGATTTGGGTGAAGGGACAATTTTGCTCAAACCAATGGTTTCCCAGGTGAACAAACTGTCCAACCGAATTGCAAAAAGGCTTGGTGAGGAAAATATTACTCTAGATGATCTATTGCAAACATTAGATGAAGAACGCAAAATTTACTACCAAGAAAATTATGTCAAGAAATAGGCTGCGGGGAAACCTTCATGGCAAAACTAAACATATTTCTCGATAGCAGCGCCTTGATCGCAGGCGTCATTTCAGAAACTGGCGCAGCTCATGTTTTACTCCAACTGGGGGAAAGTGAAGATATTTTGCTGACAATAAGTGAAATGGTAATTGCCGAGTCAGAACGTTCGATAGCGAAAAAATCCCCGAGAAATTTAAATGATCTACGAAACTTGATCAAGGCCGCAAAACTAAGAATTGTCCACGATCCATTGAACAAAGAAGTGGATAACAATCTTTACCTGATTGGCGATCCAAACGATGTTCCAATTTTGATTGCTGCAATGAAAGCCAACGTGGATTATCTCGCCACACATAACCGTAAGCATTTTTTTGATGATCCAAAAGTAGCGGAAAGGTCTGGTCTCAAGATTGGAACGCCAGGTGATGCGCTTGCCTGGATAAGAGAAAATTTATAAGCGGTGTACCGCGGAAGCCACTTCGGGCTGATGAGCGAGTGCGGTTGTCAACGGATCGCTTCGCGTAACGGATGAGCGGATGAAAGCGGATGCACGGGCGTGCATAATTGAAAAACGGTCTCGGGCCTAAAGTCAACGGCCCCACCCGACCTTCGGTCACCCTCCCCAAATCCTCAAGTTAGATCACATAAGCTATTCTGTTTATATAATACGGATTTGGAGAGGGAAATGCGGCGCAAATTAAAAAACGGTCTCGGGCGTAATGTCAACGGCCCCACCCGACCTTCGGGCACCCTCCCCAAATCCGCAAGAGAGATTACATAAGTCACTTAATTTACATACTGCGAATTTGGAGAGGGAAATGCGGAGCAAAATGAAAAACGGTCTCGGATGGAATGTCAACGGGATCGTTTAATGTTTTTATTCTTCGTAGGCTTTCAAAAAATCGTCTCTCGAAATTCCCGACTGTGAGAGGATTGTCCGCAATGTAGAACTTTTCAGCGTGCGGTGATTGGGCATGGTTAGTGGTGTGTTTGTGCCATCTGCATTTTCACGAGACATGGAAATGTGATTCCCTTCGCGCACCAGGCGAAATCCAAGTTTCTCAAAGGCTTTGATGACTTTCGCTTTCGGCGCGTCTACGGGAAATTTGGGCATTAGACAGCGATCCCTGCCTCAGCGATGAAGGCTTCCAACACGGGAGTTTCAGTATCGAACACTTTCGTGCCGAAAGTTTCTATATGAAATGCTATTGCGGATTTTACATCCGCAAGTGCATCTTCGTACGTGTCGCCTTCGCCGACCACAATCCCCTTCACACCAAGTGGATAAGCCACGTAACCATCAGAATGTTTTTCAACAATAATTTTAAATTGTTTTGTCATTTCATACAACCTTTCATGTCTCTGTAAGTATTATACCTTCGTCTATGCGGAGATGAAAAACGGTCTCGGACGTAATGTCCACGCTCGGCTAAAGCCGCTTGCTCAATTCATGGAAGCGATTTCGACAAGCTCAATCCACTGCCTTCGGGCTGATGAGCGAGTCGGTTTCAACCGACTTCCACGAACTGAGGCAGGACTTTAGTCCGCCGGTTCAAAGGATGAAAAACGGTCTCGGACGTAATGTCAACGCTGGGCTAAAGCCGCTTGCTCAGTGCGTGAAAGCGATTTCGACAAGCTCAATCCACTGCCTTCGGGCTGGCGCAACGAGTCGGATTTATCCGACTTTCACGAACTGCCCACAGGGGTCTGTGCCAGGCAGGGAGGCTACGCAGTCCCGCGGATTTTGTGATGAAAAAACTCGGAGAATATTCTCTCCGAGTTTTGTTTCTTACGCGGGCATGTAAGCGGTCACTTCCACTTGCCTGTGACGCTGGCGGGCGTCGTTGACGGTTATTTCGAGTCGTTCGGCAGTTTCATCGGCAATCCAGTCCGTGCCGCATTGGTTACAGACAAGGGCAGGTACGTTCCGCACAACAACTACGCCAAAGCCGAGGTCAACGGTGAATGTGGTTGTGCCTTGCGTTTTTGTTCCACCGCAAATGTGACAAATATTTTTTGTGCTCATGGTTTCCTCCGAGTTCGATAATCAGACTCGAACACGTCTAAACTTGGTTCATAGGCGGTGATGATGGCAACTTCTCCATCGGGGTCAATGGACAAGACAACGTGAATGGGGCGTTTCTTATCCCAGCCGAGAAATAATGCGGTTGGCATTGGACGGTCAGTAGAATAATCCTCGATGACTTCACCGTTCGATGCAACATCTAAAACCATATTGCGACTCAACCCACGCTCCAACATCCGCTCAAGGGCATGTCTACGCCAGATAATCTTTCTCTGGTTAATTGATTGGCGAATTTTGTTTACATCGAAAGTTTCTGTCACAGATTGATTTTACCAGATGGATAAAAATAAATTTCATTTTATACGGAAAGCTTGCAGACTGACACAACGAGTCCACTTTTAGTGGACTTTCATGAACTGCCCACAGGGGGCTGTGCCAGGCAAGAATTTATTCCGCCGATTCAAAGGATGAAAAACGGTCTCGGATGTAATGCCAATGAGCCCCACCCGCCCTTCGGACACCCTCCCCACGAAGCGTCCGCAAGGTTGTCAACGGACTTTATAACGGACAAGCGGATAGAAGCGGATGTGCAAGCGAGGTTGCATTTATATAGTGCAGATATTGGAGAGGGAAATGCGATGCAAAGATAAAAAACGGTCTCGGACGTAATGTCAACGGGACCGTTTTTGGGGGAGAGACAATTCCATTGTAACAACCTGGCAGTAAAAAACAAACCGAATTTCATGTATAATCCCTTTGGAGCATGAAGCATGGAAACATATCGTGTCCGAACCACTGTTTCAAAGGATGGGCAGTTGTCCATCGAGGGACTGCCCTTTCGCGCGGGCGCAAAGGTGGAAGTGTTCGTCCGCAAAGAGGAGAAAGACCGCCAGGCACTGGTGCTGGAATTGAAAGCCTTGTTCGAGGAAATCCAGTCCCTGCCGCAGGCAAAGACCATCACCGAAGAGGAGATCGCCGCTGAAATTGCCGCCTATCGCGCTTCCAAAGCCAGATGAAAGTCGTCATTGACACCAGCGTTTTACTCTCAGCCGCCTGGAGGGACAAATCCCCCGAGGCGGTTATTCTATGGGTAACAGTTCAAGACGACTGGGAATGGGAAGTTTCGGAAGAAATCCTTGCCGAATATCGCGAAGTGCTTCATCGGGAAAAATTCAATCTCCTCACAGAAAAATTGGAGCGCTGGGAACGAATCATCACAAATCTGACCAGTCCCATCGAAGTGGACATTGACGTTGATTTCCCGCGCGACCAAAAAGACGCCATGTTCCTTGCCTGCGCGCTGATGTCCCATGCGGATTTTATGATCACGAGCGATAGCGATTTTAGCGACATGAAAAAAATGACCGACACAACCATCGTCTCGGTCTCGGTTTTCAAGCGACTGTTTGTTGATGGATAAAAGGGACGGAAAACTCGATAAATATTGAAAACGAAAAACGGTCTCGGACGTAATATCAACGGGACCGTTTTTGTTTTTGGCGGGATGGGATTGAAAACACAAGTGCAATGCAGTAAAGTAAACATGCAAGTGTTTAAGCAATTGTGATTTTGGAAAGGAGGAAATAATGGGTGCGCGCAAAATGATCTTTGCGAGTCTCCTGCTTTTTACAAGTCTGGCTTGCCGTTTTCTGTTCTCAAACTGGGAAGAACCACCAACCATAATATCGTCGCCTTTTGAGTCGCCCCGTCCATTCGAGAACGAAAAATTTAGCTTCACCATCCCCGCGGGGTGGCAAACCATGGAAGAACTTTGGGGACAGTCTCAAGAATCGCAGAAGGATTACTATGCCTTGGGAGTTGAAGAAATCATCATGATTACCAACGCCCGAGTCCAGGCAGATGGTACCTATAGCTCCTTTTTTGCAATAGCTTCTTCCCCCTTGGCTGGCGGGACTGATCTCGATGCCCGCTTCCACCAAACCTACGATCCGCTCATCCCTGACCTGAGAGAGGTTTCACAACAAAAGTTCGAGAGCGGCGCTTTGAGCGGATTGGAGATCACCTATCAGCGTCCGTGGGGAGAACCATGGTGGCAGTTTCACGATCTGTGGTTAGAGAAGGATGCTGTGATCTATGTTCTTTCATTCCATGCCTCCCCCAATGATTTTGAACAGCATCAGGACGATTTCGATTTGATCTTGAACAGCTTCAAATTTAAGTAACTTATTTGCCTTCACGGGTACATATCTACAATTGAAAAACGGTCTCGGGCGTAATGTCAACGGGACCGTTATTGTGTTTATTGAATGTAAAATTATTCTGCTTCTGAAATAACAATAATGGAAATCTCTTTTACGCGTTTCAAGTCAATATCGTTAGTCAGGAAGGCATCACATTCTGCTTGAATGGCAACCGCAAGTTGTAAAGCGTCTGTCAAAGTCAGGTTGTAACGAGCGCGCAAGTCAGCGGCTTTGTCCGCGGTGATTTCGTCAATGGGATAGAACAAAACGCTTTCGCTGTTCACAAGCAAGTCTGTAAAAATTTGAGCTACATCAGGGTTTTCCTGCTTATATGGCAAAACAAGACATTCCGCAAGCGTAATTGGTGAAACCACTGCCATCAGTTTGCCATCGTCCAGTCTACTGAATATTTCCTGTGCTTTTAGCGCAAAGTCAGGATTTTTCTCAACAAAGTAAATCACAGGGGCTGTGTCGAGAAATATTTGCTTCACCTTACCAAGTTGTTTTGCTAAATTCATTTTCCATCCCTGATAACACGCGCACGGCGATTGCCATCGTCGCTGCGAGAGCGGCTGATGTAAAGTTGCGCGTCCATGCCTAATGCGGGATAAGGTAAAAGTCCAGCCGCGTCGCGCCATTTACGGTGCGATTTACGAGTTGGCATTTCGTTGCGCACGCCTTGAATGAGACGGCTCGCGATTAATAGACGCTCGGAAGGAGTGAGATTACCTGCACGTTTAAGGATTTGATCAATATTTTGAAGAGCCATGGTACACCTTTCAGTCTCTGAGAATATTATACCGTCATCTTCGGGTTGCGGGAAATACAGTGCAAAGATGAAAAACGGCCTCGGACATAATGTCAACGAGACCGTTTTGTGTTATCTGCAAACCTGCTACCGCTTCACGGAATCGACTTGTACCATTGAGAAAGCACTTCCTCCGCAGGCTTGTCACGAATATTATATTCCTTGGTGAGCGGCAGGGTTTCCGGGAAGTATACAAACGGGTAGACGCCGATGATGTAGTCCGATCCTGCGACGGCATGCATGATCGCGTCATATCCCATGGCCTGTTCCACCAGGTCGAGGCTGAACTTGTCCGAGTAGGGCTCCCAGAGTTGGATGGCCGGATCTTCTCCATCCAGGAAAGTTGTGCCCTGCAAACCGCCGTCCACGCTGGGGTAGGCGATCTGAGTCAAAATAACCGGCTTTTTATATTGCTGATAGAGGGGCTTAAGGCATCTGTCGAAGATCTTCAGCGCATTGGCATTTAATTCATCCTGAGAGGGATCGAGCCGGGTGGAGATCCCCGCCCAGAACCCGGCGGAGAAGAAATCCCAGTTTCCGCCATCGGAAACTGGTTCGCAATACAAATCCTTTGCAACATTACCTCCCACATAGACTGCGCGTCCAAATTCCCCATTGTAGTTTTGGCGCATATCGTCAAACATGGCATCGAGTTGTTGGCGGTATTGAGGCGAGATATTGTCGTTGACGAAGTATCCCGGCGCGGTGGCCATGAATTTCACATTGTAGCGATTGGCAATGTCCACATGATATTGCAGATAATTCCCATACTCTTTTAGCCACTGCTCCCACCAGGCGTCATTTAGAACACCCGCATCCGGGATGGAACAACAAACCTGCGGAGCCATGTAAATATCAAAACCATCCTCCTGCATTTTCGACAAATGTGCATTGAGCTGTTCGTCGGAATAACTCTGACCGACTCTGCCAATCACCGGCAATGGTTCGGTTTGAACGTAGTCCCATGTAGGGGATATAGACACCCATTTGATATTATGAGCGGTCATGCGCTGGTCGGTACTTTCTATTAAATCATCAAATGGATCCCACCAGAAGTCAGCCATCAAAACCCCCTTCTGGAAGGGTTGATCATCCACACGCGGGACAAATGAGATCGGATGCGCGTCATAAGTCGGCAGGATGGCGCCGGATTCCGGCAGCCAGCGCCATTTATTGACCGTATCATCGATTTCCAAACTACCATCAGTGGTTACGGAACGATAGGTATCCTTCGCATCGGGGTCGAACTCCTCATCTGTCATATAAGCCAGCCTATCGCGATTATATTTATATCTTAACACCCCGCGGCTTTGCAGGTCTTGATAAAAGGAACTTCCGCTCAACTTCCACACGTAATCGGAAACATGTTCCATTTTAGGGTAGTTGTAGAGTTCCCCGTTCTCGTCATAGAATCCGATGCTGACGACCGTATGCTCCGGCGTATTGGAGGGCACGGTGACTGTAAAGGTCAGTGCTGGTTCTGCGATGGGCAGGATTTCAGCGAGAGGTGGAATAGCAATGCTGCTACCTTCGCACCACGGTGGCTGCGGCCACGGACCTTGAGGCGGACATAATCTGGCAAAGAACATTACCGCAACGCCTGCAATACATAACCCGGCTGCAGCCAGCATGAGGATCAAACAGGAATTCAAACTCTTTTTCATGACAAACGCCCTCCCAAAATGGTCTCGTGATATCTAATCATACGTCCTGAAGGAAGCATTCTAATTATGAAATAAATCATCAAAATGAATGACAAATATCCTTTGCCTGGTTTTCTGATTATCCATTGGGCGTGTTTCATAGGAATTTGGGATGGAGTGGGAGGTCTTTTGCTGTTCACAAAACGGCTTCAAAAATCAGTCCTGTTTGGAATGTGGAATCTCTCCCACCGTCCCCTGCGGGGACCTTCACAGGCAATCTCCGCAATCCACTTGCACTGGCATTATCCACAGTCCGTAGTACAATGAAATCAGTTCACCAGATAGTGAAAGAGTTTGTAAATTTTGTTTTGCCGAATGCGGGGGAATGAACAGTCACTTGTAAACAAAATCATGAAGCTCCCAACGATTAAATATCTGACAAGCACCGCTCTGAGAAGGTGCCTTGAGCGTTTAATAAAGATGAGGAGAATGACATCATGATGAGCAGAGCGATATTCGAAGAAAATTGGGACCAGATCCGCGGGCAGATCAACGCCAAATGGAGCCTGATGGTTGAGTATGACCTGATCAAAGTGGACAAAGCCGAGGTGAAGTTCGATAAATTCGTCACCATGCTGCAGGTCAAATACGGATATACCCGTCAGAAAGCCAAAGAGGAAATTGCAAGACTCTGGGCAGAATATGAAGCCGTCAATAAAAGCAAGGCGAAACAATAAAAGGAGCAATACAATTGGACACAACCACAGTCAAGACCAAACCAAAACGACCCTCCAAAGGGGTGGCCAGGCATAATCGCAGGGTAAAACAGGAAGCCCGTAAAAACAGTGTTCCAGGCACAGAAGTGAAGAAAAAACGCCCCGTAAAACCACTGAGCAGTTGATTTAATCAAAAATCGGAACAACAAGTTCCGATTTTTGATTCGAGTGACATAAGCATACTCATGGGCTGGATATTATTATTTTATATATCCAGATTCCTCACGCTCTTCGCATGGGTTTGGATAAATTTCTTGCGAGGGTCGACAGCGTCGCCCATAAGCATATCAAAAGTCCGGTCGGCTTCGGCCGCATCTTCCACTGCCACCTGGAGCAGGGTGCGGTTGGCGGGGTTCATGGTTGTCTCCCACAATTGATCAGGGTTCATTTCGCCAAGACCTTTGTAACGCTGCAGATTCGCCTTATCGCCAACCTCTTTCACGGCCTTGTCTTTCTCCTTGTCGCTATATACATATCTCACCTGGTTCTTGTAGGCAATGCGGTACAACGGAGGCTGCGCAATATAAAGATGACCGTCCTCGATCAAGTGCGGCATATAACGGAAGAAAAACGTGAGCAGCAAAGTACGGATATGACTGCCGTCCACGTCGGCATCGGTCATGATGATGATGCGCCCGTAGCGCAGGCCTTCGAGATCGAAGTTGTCGCCGATACCGGTACCCAGCGCAGAGATCAGCGACTTGACTTCATTGTTGCCGAGAATCTTATCGAGACGGGCACGCTCGGTATTCAGGATCTTACCGCGCAAGGGAAGAATTGCCTGGAAGTGACGATCCCGTCCCTGTTTGGCTGAGCCGCCCGCCGAATCACCTTCCACAATATACAATTCGGTTTTGCTTGAATCGCGTTCCGAGCAATCCGCCAGTTTGCCGGGCAGGGTAAGCGACTCAAGCGCCGATTTACGGATGACAAGATCGCGCGCTTTGCGCGCCGCATCACGCGCACGGGCAGAGGTGAGGCATTTGGCGATGATCGCCTTTGCCGCTTGCGGATTCTCCTCGAGGAATGTGCCAAAGGCCTCCGCCACCACCTGTGTGACATAGGTCTGCACTTCGGGATTCATCAACTTGACTTTTGTCTGTGATTCAAACTGCGGATCCGGATGCTTGACGGAAACAATGGCGGTCAAACCTTCGCGGGTGTCATCGCCGGAGAAGTTTGGGTCGGCATCCTTGAGCAAACCATTCTTGCGCGCATAATCATTGACCACACGGGTCAGGGACGAACGCAAGCCGGTGAGATGCGTCCCGCCGTCAATCGTATTGATCGTATTTGCAAATGAATATACAGATTCCGTATAGGAGTCGGTATATTGGATGGCCGCCTCAATACCAACATTTTCTATTTCTTTTTCCACATGCACAACGGAATGAATGCCCTGGCGGTTGCGGTTAAGATACCGCACAAATGAAGTGATACCGCCCTCAAAATAGAAGGTCATTTCACGTTCGGCGCGTTCATCCGTAAATCGGATCGTAACGCCTCGGGTAACAAACGACATTTCGCGGAAGCGCTGAACGAGCGTGTCAAAACGAAAATCGATATCTTCCGTGAAAATCTGCTTGTCAAATCTAAAGATCTGCTTGGTGCCAGTCTCGTCCTTCACTTTGCCGATTTGTTTTATGGGGCCCTGCGGCACGCCGCGTTGATATTTCTGCTGCCACCACTTGCCATCACGTTTGATCTCGGTCACCACCCATTCAGAGAGGGCATTCACGGCGCTTACACCAACGCCGTGCAAACCGCCGGAGACCTTGTAGCCGCCGCCGCCGAATTTACCGCCGGCGCCGATCACCGTCATGACCACGTCCACGGTTTCCATGGGATGTCCCTTGGCGTCCTTTTTTGTTGGGTGCGGACCCACTGGAATACCGCGACCGTTATCCTCAACGGTCACGCTGCTATCCGCGTGGATGGTTATATTGATGGCGGTACAGTACCCGGCCAGCGCTTCATCGATCGCATTATCAACAACTTCATAGACAAGATGATGCAAAGCTTTAATATCGGTGCCGCCCACATACATACCCGGGCGTTTCCGTACATGCTCGATACCCTCAAGAGCTTGAATGGAATTTACATCGTAATTAATTTTCTTTTCTTTTTCAGCCATAAAAACCTCCGACGATTGTTACCGTCCAGCTAAGCCTGTTTAATCGCCTTGATCGGGCGTAGTTTTTCGATCACGCTCTGCAGCCAGGCGCTCATATCGCGATAATAAATGAAACTACCAGCCAGCAAGGCGGTTGTGACAAACGAATGGCCAAAGATCCCCACCAGCGTCATCCACGAATCTTCCGGTGGAATGTGCCACAAATAGTTCATGCCAAAGGAAAGCAGGAACACGGTCAGCACGAACATGCTGCTCGTGGGGAGTGTGAAGCGAGTCAGTTGGATGCTACTGATAATAGAGGTGACGACATTCTGCTTCTTCACGAAAACGCCGTGCGGCAGGAAAAATAAGGGTACGATCACCCACATGGAGGCCAGGCTGAGAAACACTATTAACAAATTCGCCAGAATCGCATTTATTTGTACTGCCAACAACAAGACCAGGAAGAGCGGCAGGCCGATTCCCATCAAAAAGATTCCACAGAAAATGGAAACAAGAATAGTTTGCAAGATGGCGCTGAAAGTGCGAATCCCGCGTTCATTTTCATTCGGCACCGCAATCCATGCCACACTGCGGAAATAAAGTCCGCCACCGATCCAGCCGAGAATCGTGAGCAGGAAGACCCAGGCGGGAAAGCTCAAGGCGCTGACCTGCAAAATGACGGGGTTTCCAAAGGGTGTGGCAGATCCTTCCTGGGGGAGCAGCAGGCTTGAGATCCCGATCGGAAGCGTGCGCAAAATCCAGAACAGGTTGATGTGCGGGATCGTGCCCTCGTACCAATCCAGTACGCGTTGGATATCCTGCGCCGGCACGCCACCCCTCTGCCAGATAGTCACCACATCGTTCTTGATCGAGTTGAACAGGGCATCTATCTGCAAACGCGGACCCAGCCACATGAACAGGTTTAACAGGAACGGCATAAAGATGGCGGTAATGTGCGAAGCTATGATGTCAAAACCGGCTTTGACGGACCGAATGATGCCCGGCGGCGGGGGGAGATTTTCTATTCGTGAGACTTCCATAACCAGTCGATTCTACCATACCCCCGCTTGCATACATGCGTCCGCACAGGTACAATCTTTGCATGCAAGAGAAGCGTTCCTACCTGCCATCCGCGGATCGTATTGGCGTTTTGATCGCCTCTGTTTTACTGGCTTTTGCATTGACGAGGCTCATCCAATCGCCCCGCCTGACACTCACCCTTTCACTGCCTGGTTTCTACTTTGCCTTCCCCCTCACCCTGGGTACATTCATGACCATTCTCGCCGCCGCGCTGACTGCCGCAGGCATGGACTGGCTGACCCGTACTCATCCCACGCTTGAGAAAAAACCAAACTTCGAGCATCTCATGCTCCCTACGATCACAACCTTTGTACTCGGTGCGCCGCTTGCTCTCCTGCCGGATGGCAGGGCATGGTGGGTTGGATTTGCATTCAGCGCAGTTCTGCTTGTGACTGTTTTTATGGCGGAATATATCACTATTAATCCCTCCGCACCGACTTATGCACTGGCGCGCGCAGGACTCACGGCGCTGGCTTATGCCTTATTCCTGATCCTTGCCACATCCCTTCGTTTTTCAGGCGCGCGCATGTTTGTGTTGGTGCCGGCCATCTTCATTGTGGCTGGGTTAATCAGTCTCCGCATCCTTCATCTGGACGGAACAGATCGTTGGGATTTTCCCTGGGCAATCGGCATCGGCGTTATTTGCGCACAGGTCGGCGCGGGCTTGCATTACTGGCCGCTCATGCCCATCCAATTCGGTCTCGCGCTTACGGGTCCGCTTTATGCGTTGACGACATTGTCTGTGAATCTGGCAGAAAATACGCCCTTGCACCGCGCTGTGGTTGGACCGGTCATCATCCTTGGCCTTGCGTGGATCTCCGCGATATTTATATAGCAATGCATTCCCTCACTCTTTCGAAAGAACAACTCCAAAAGATGATTGCCTGCGCCGATTTACATGCGCCGCTGGAATCATGCGGGCTTTTGGCGGGGCGCAACTCACAAGTGGAGACCGTGCTTGAGGTAACCAATCAGGCGCAAAGTCCGCTGCGATACGTGATGGATCCCATCGAACAATTGCATGCCTTTGAATGGATCGAAGCCAATGGAATGGATTTGCTCGGCATTTTTCACTCGCATCCGGCTGGGCCTGAAACTGTCTCGCCCACTGACATCACAGAGGCGGCTTACGCAGTTACCTACATCATCCTGGCACGCATGGACGGCGAGTGGCGCGCCCACGGTTTTTGGATCGAAAATGGCGGCTTTCGCGAAGTAACTTTGCAGGTCATCTAGCTGTATCCCGACAAACGGCAAGTAACCTTATTTTGCTTTCTGTGTTTTTACGGATACACTCATATCGGAGGAGTTTTGATGCAAACTTTAATAGACCTTGGGATTATCCTTTTGGCGTATGTGTTCGGCTCGATCCCATTTGGATTGTTGATCGTTAAACTAAAAACAGGAAAAGACATTCGTGAGGTGGAAAGCGGCAGGACCGGCGGAACAAACGCCATGCGCGCCGCAGGCTTTTGGGCAGGAATCGCTACCGCCGTACTGGATATATTGAAGGGCTTTGGAGCCGTGTGGGTTGCTCATCAAGTCACACCTGATCACTGGGTGCATGTAATCGCCCCGCTTGCCGCAATCCTTGGGCATAATCATTCGATCTTCTTACCGGAGCGCAGTGCAGAAGGAAAGCTCCTGCGCCTGCGCGGCGGTGCGGGTGGAGCGCCGTCCGTCGGCGGCGCTATGGGGCTTTGGCCCGCCTCAATCCTGATCATCCTGCCTCTCGGCATGCTGGCCTTTTTCACGATTGGCATTGCATCCATCACAACCATGGCTGTGGCGTTGTTCGCCATTATCATCTTTGCCGTCCGCGCTTCACAGGGATTGATGTCCCCGATTGACGTTTGGTATGGCATTGGCGCGGAGATTTTACTCGTCTTGGCACTGCGTCCCAATTTGAAGAAATTATTCCAGGGCAATGAGCGGATTGTAAAATATAGTTTGAATGGCTGGTTGAGGGCAAGGCGCGAGAAGAAAGAGTCTGGCAACCAGTAATCAATTGGCGAGTAACAAATGGAAGAGATTGGCATGGAAAACAAAACAGCGTGAGACTGAATAAGTCTCACGCTGTTTTGTTGCAAGCTGTCCTTCTAGTCCAGAAGAGCCTGCGGAATATTCCCGCCGTTTTCGGCGATCTTCTTCAACACCGTCTTGTGAAGCCAGTTATTCATTTTGGCAGAGTCGTTCATCATGTCAGCGGGACAGCCGAGCTCAACCGCCAGTTCCTTGCGCGCATTAAAACTGCTGTCCAGACCCAGGAGTTTCAGCAGGTCCACGATTGACACTTTCCAGTCAAGCCTTGCGGGGTTTGCAGCGACGAGTTTCTCAAGATTGGCAACCACATCTACGTCTGAGATCGCCTTTGGAGCGGAGGGCACGGGCACATGATTGAGAGCCCTGTCATCCTTTTGAACCCTTTCATCCTTCATGACATGGGGGACACAAGGCTGCGGGAGCGGCGGATTTGGCAGAAACCGGCTCTGAAGACAGTTTTTCTTTGTAAAGACCGATTTTTTTGAGATTTTTTGTGAAAATGCTCATAGGAAATCCTTTCCATTCTATGGGTTGGCGTGAAAGGCATTAGTGATTAACAAGTAAATCGTTGATTTTGCCCTTATGACAATTTATTATTATCAGTTTTTCTCCCACATCGCCCTGTTAATATTCCCTAGATCTGCAATGCTTCAAAAAAGGACGGCGGATTGTTTCGGAGTAAGCGATGATCCTGATTGTTAATCTTAAAACACCGTGTATATAATTTACTCGGTGGTAAGATAGTGAAGATAAAAATTCCCTTGTGAGAGAATACCATGAAAAAATTTGTAGCCATAGCGGGTAATATCGGAGTTGGAAAATCCACGCTGGTAAAGATGTTATGTGACCAAATGGGTTGGGACCCGTTCTATGAACCCGTCACAGAGAATCCCTACCTGGCTGATTTTTATCAGAACATGTCTGCCTGGGCGTTCCACTCGCAGGTCTTCTTTCTCACTCATCGTTTGCGCTCACATTTCGCCCTGGCGCAGCATCCCAATTCAGTGGTGCAGGACCGCAGTGTTTACGAAGATGCGGAAATCTTTGCCAACAATTTATACAGACAGGGCAATCTTACAGACCGCGATTACCAGACCTATCGCGAGTTGTATGAAACCGCTGTGCAATTCCTGCCCCCGCCTGATCTGGTGATCTACCTGCGCGCCTCAGTGGATACATTGATGAAGCGCATCAATTTCCGTGGACGTGACTACGAGCGCAGGATCACGCCCGAATATTTACAAAACCTCAATGTTTTGTACGAATCCTGGATCGAGATTTTCACGCTTTGTCCCGTGCTGGCCGTCCCTGCCGACGACCTGGATTACGTGGCGCATACCGGTCACTTGCGCTTGATCGTTTCGAAAATAGACGATAAATTAACCGGAAAAGAAGAAGTGGTCTTTGAGCCTGAAGAAATGGCAAGAGCGGCGGAGGATTAAAACCAGTACCAGGAGTCAGGTTCCCCGTTTAACCCGACTCCTGATACACGCACTACGCCTTCCCCAATACCATCGCCAGTAGCGCCATCCTCACATACAAGCCATACTCCATCTGGCGGAAATACGCAGCGCGTGGATCATCGTCAAAATCGGGTGAAATCTCGCCCACGCGCGGCAACGGATGCATGACGATCATTTCCTTTTTCGCGGTTTTCATGATTTCGGTATCCACTACGAAAGAATTTTTTACTTTCTCATAATCAACGGGGTCCTCAAATCTTTCCTTTTGCACACGAGTCACATACAAAACATCGGTCGCAGGTAGAACATCTTCGAGCTTGCTGAATTCCTTTTGTGGAATTCCTTTTTCCTCAACTTCATCCTTTACTTCTTTCGGCATTTTTAAAATATCAGGGGAGACGTAATTCAGTGTCACTTTGAATAACGAAAGCAGGCGCGCCAGTGAATGGACGGTGCGTCCGTATTTTAGATCGCCGAGCATGGTCACGGTCATGCCATCCACCTGCCCACCTCCCAGTTCCTCAAAAATGGTGAATGTATCCAGCAAAGCCTGTGTCGGATGTTCGCCCACGCCATCGCCTGCATTGATGACAGGTTTGCGCGCCGCCTTTGCTGCAATAGCCGCTGAACCCGTTTCTGGATGGCGCAGCACGATTACATCCGCATAACATTCCAGCGTGCGGATCGTATCCGGCAAACTCTCGCCTTTTGACACGGACGAATACTTCACCTCATTGATCGGGATGACCGAGCCGCCGAGTCTTTCCATTGCCGCGGTAAACGATGACGATGTGCGCGTGGACGGCTCATAAAAAAGATTCGCCAAAATCTTGCCTTTTAGCAAATCAAAAGTCCCGACGCGCTCGACCATGCCGCGCATCTCATGCGCCACGCCGAACACATACTCCAGGTCTGCGCGGCTGAACTGTTTAACCGAAATAATGTCCTTGCCGTACCATGCGGCGTTTTTATTTTCGCCGAAAGGCAGGTGTGGGGAGGGGGAGTTGGTGGGCATTTGTTAGTCTCCTTGTTTTTGGTAATTGGTAAATAGTGATTTGTAATTGGTGGTCAAGTAGCCTTGAGTATTCATCGAAGGGCGTATTGAGACCAGATTGGGACCCTGGTTGCGCGCTGAGGACGAATCCCGTTTTATCACATTTTTCTACGCCTGAGCACGCTACGCGTCCTGCTCGGACTCATACGACGGGTAGGGCTGATCGCTGTTTCGAGGGGCATTTACTTACTTCGATAGGTTTATGGTATTTCAATCACATTTCCATTTTTGTCAACGAAAATTGCGGTTATTCCAGTTCTTGATTTTGCTAAGAAAGGCAGCCTTCTCCATAAATTTCTGAATTGTTGCATGTCTGGCAGGGCAATACTGTATTTTGCATTAGGGTCTTCCATGCGTTGTAATGTCTCACCCAAAATGCCAAGAAAATAGTTTACTCTCATCGGGTTTAGCGATCCTTGCCCTTTGGCTTCAATTACCCATCTACTGTTTTCTTTTGTTGCTTCAACATCAATTCCATGAACATGCCCCCATGCAACTTTTACATTCCATCCTTGAGCGACAAGCCAACTTTCCAAGATTTCTTTTATAGCATCTTCCGATAAATGTTCTTCGTCAACTGCTTTATTGTTTGACGTTTGATTTTGGGAAAAAGTAATTTCTTGTCCAGTCAGGTAATTACCAATTCGGTTTTCATGATTGCTTTGACGAATTAATAACCCATGCTTTTCTAGATTTCTGCATGTTATATTGACTGATTGTTGAGGTTTGCCCACCTCAAACACCATGTCGGTAATTTGTCTGTCTGATAACCCAGGGTTCTGTTTTAGTAATTCAACTATTTGTTTAGCAAGAGTCATTTTTTCTCCATATAATTTAATTATTCCTCGTGCCCATGCCTGTGGTGAATATCGGGCATGTGATCGTGCTCATGTTCCTCGGCGGGATGCCCATGCTCGTGCGAGTGGACTTCATCCGCGCCCGCATGTCCGTGAGATGGGTCTTTGTGTGAATGGCTGTGCTCGTGGATTAAAGCCGTATGCACATGGGTGTGTGAATGATGTTCATTGATCAATAAAAGAGCGCCGCCGATCATCAAAATTGCGGCGATGATGAAAAAGAACGATGGAATTTCCCTGAAGATGACAATGGACAACAGCACACCCGCCAGCGGAGCTGTGCCGTACAAAGTGCTGGTACGCGCCGCGCCTAATCCGCTCATCGAGCGGATGAACAATATTGTGCTCAAGCCATAGCTGACAAATCCCAGTGCCAATGTGCCGAGTATGGTTGTCAATGATGGGAATGGATTGCCGAGAAAAAACGCAAGAAGGAACGAGAATGTGCCTGCCACTAATCCCTTCCATGCCACGATCGTAAGCGGGTCTTTGCCTGAGATGTTGCGCGTGAAGTTATTGTCCACGCCCCAGAGCACACAGGCCAGAATGATTCCTAAAGCGCCGAGCGAGAGGCCAAATCCGCTTTCGAAATTGGTCGAGAGGAAAATGCTCGCCAATGTGATGACAATAATTGCTGTCCACGCGCGGCGACCAATGGCTTCTTTGAAAAATAACAGGGCGATCAAAGTGGTCGCCACGCCTTCAAAATTCAACAACAACGAAGCCGTGGATGCGGGTGTGCTTTTCAAGCTGACCATCAACACGATCGGCGCAACGATCCCGCCTGAGATGATCGCGCCTGCCAGCCATTTAATATCTGGGGATTTGATTCCTGCTTCGGCTTCTTTGGAACGAATTCGCTGGGTCAACTTGACGAGAAGAGTCCCTGTCCCGCTGCCGAGATACAAGAACGACGCGAGGAAGATCGGTGCCACGTCACCCAATAATAATTTAGCGATGGGCGCGCTTGCCCCGAAAAATACCGCAGCGAGCAGGGCTTGCAAGATAAACGGAAAAGTGGATGATTTCATCGGTAAAAGATTTGTTTACTAAATTTCGGAAGTTTTACTCATATCCCTGGATCCGTTTCCAGCCCATTGGCGGTTGCGATTTCATCGAGTGTAATCTCGATCTCGTCCATGAAATGATCGAGTCCCTGCACTCGTTCTGTGAAACCGTCGCCAAGCAAACCTAACTCTGCGCAGGCATTTTGCCAGAATTTGAGCTGATCGCCCTGCAGCACCTCAGCGGACAGGGTCCATGTGTGCAGGAGAGGCCAGAGTGCGGCGAGAGGCGTTTCACTCCCCAACATGGACTTGATGGCTTTCTCGTAATAATTCAACCGCGCAGCATGGATGCGCGCATCCACTTTATGCTTTTCACTGGCGGACATAAAGGCCGATTTCCAATCGGTCAGCCAGCTTTTTATTTTACCGGCATCCATATGATTCGCACCGATCAGTCCACGCGCCCCAACAGCCATGCCAGGTTTTTGCGCCGCTTCGGCGCGGGCGGGGAATTCAAGCAGCAATCTACGTTCCTGAATGGGGGGGCCGTTTAACTCTGCCACGGTATTAATGGCATGGAAAAGGGATTTCATATATTTTCTAATTTCCTTCGGCCCTGCGGATTCTTCAATTTCCGTCAGATCCATCCAGATGCCGCGGCCGTGCGAAAGCATCTTTCGGCAGCGCTGCAGCATGAGTGGCGGTTGTTCAAAGTCAAAGCCTGCACGCAGACTGGCTTGCACAAAGTCGAAGAATTTTTCGCGTTCATACAACAACATCGGGTCGTACATTTCATAACCGAGCCAGGGATCGCCGCGCAGTTCGCGAGGCGACTTGAATTCGTCCTTTGCGCGGCGGCTGATATCGAGGTGGAAATCAGGCGCCAATTTGACAAATTCGCGCGGTTTGGCAGGCGGATTCTTGTGGACAAAGACCAGATCGATATCCGCTGTGCCGCCGAGCATGGGATCAATATTAAGCAGGGAGCCGGTCAGGTAGGCGGCAATAATATCGGGGTCATTATAGGCCCGCACCTGGACGGTCTCTTTGGCAATGCGGATGAGCGATTCACGAGTGACGCGCATGATATTCCTGCTTATTCCAAAGGCAGACTTGCTTGAAACGGAGTCAGGTTCAAGGTCTGACGGATGCGGTTTTCCGTCAACTGAAGATGCTCTGTATTGCGGATAATGTCCAGGTCGTTTGTATCTATCTTTAGCACAGGCGTATGGTCATAGGGTTTTGAAAAGAACTCTTCATATGCATGGTTAAGTTCATGGATATAAGCGCGCTCCATTTGTCTTTCGTAAGGTCTGTCACGGAAGGCGATGCGATTCATGAGCGTATCCGTGCTGGCTTGTAAATAGACAAGCAGATCTGGTTTGGGGATTTTTTCTCCGAGCGCTTCATGCACTTTGTGATACATGTCCAATTCGTCACCTTTCAGGTTGATGCCTGCAAAGAGCGCATCTTTGGCAAAGGTGTAATCCGCGATCAGGTTCTTTTTAGTATCAAGAATCTTTGGGACGTTGCTATTCTGTTGATGATAACGGCTGAGTAAAAAGAAGATCTGGGTTTGAAAAGCGTATCTGGCGCGGTCTGCATAAAAATCAGAGAGGAATGGATTCTCTTCAAATATTTCAAGTAAGACTTCCGCTTCGAATGTCGGCTGCAGGAGGCGGGCAAGCGTGGTTTTTCCCACGCCGATCACTCCTTCAATGGCTATGTACATGAAAAAACGCTCCCTGAATGATGTAAGTCAAGGATACCATAATTGTGTCACCCTGAAGCGACGTCGTGTTTCCGGCAGAGAACACCCTCAACATGACATATCAGAAGTTATAATCCCTTCCATGACACAGATTTGCATTACGCCCTTTGTGCAGGGGACGGGCGGCATGGCATCCTTTCGCCTGAAATTTGAACAGGGATTAAAGACGCGCGGGATTGATATTACTTATGACCTGTCCGCCAACTCTGACGCGGTTCTCGTCATCGCAGGCACCCGCCTCCTGCCTGACCTGTGGCGGGCTCGGCGACGCGGCATTCGCATCGTCCAAAGATTGGACGGCATTAACTGGGTGCAGCGCATACGTTGGACGGGAGTGCGTTATCACATCCGTGCGGAATATGGAAATGCGCTGCTGGCTTTGATACGAAATTATTCTGCAGACCGCGTGATCTATCAGAGTCAGTTCATTCGCAAATGGTGGCAGGATTGGTACGGCGCTGCAAAAGCGCCCCCCTCTGTCATCCTCAATGGCGTGGATTTGAAAGTCTATTCGCAGCATGGTGAACATGAACGTCCAAATCATATGTACCGCATGTTATTACTGGAGGGCAGCCTGGCGGGCGGCTTGAATGCAGGCTTGTTCCATGCGGTGTCTGTGGCTGAAAAACTTTCGGGGAAATTTCCAATGGAAGTGGTCGTGGCTGGAAGAGTGGATGATGCGACCCGTCGAAACTTGCAAAGCAAGGTGCCTGTGAAATTTCTTGGCACGATTCCGCGCGAGCAAGTTCCGCAGTTGGCGCGCTCGTCGCACCTCATGTATTGCGCGGAGATTAATCCGCCTTGCCCGAATTCCGTCATCGAAGCGCTGGCTTGCGGTCTGCCTGTGATCGGGTTTGACAGCGGCTCGCTTAAGGAGCTGGTTTCAGAGGACGCGGGAAGTATTGTTGCATACGGTGCGAATCCCTGGAAGTTGGAAACGCCTGATATAGCCGCGCTGGCGCTATCAGCGGAGACGGTGCTTTCGAAACAGGAGCAGTTCCGCAGATCTGCACGGAGGCGTGCCGAGCTTGAGTTCAGTCTGGATCAGATGGTTGATGCTTATTTGAAAGTCCTTTTGGAGGATTAAGTCATGGATCAGGAAGTTCACAAATTTCTTTTGAAACATTTGCAGGGCATCATGAATAACGACATTGATTCCTATCACGAAACGACAGCGGATGATCTTACGCTATACGAATGGTGGGTGACGCCGCATCGGTTGGACGGGCTGCCGTTCCACGAATTTATGATGACGTCCAATGCGGAGCGCGGCTCTGTGTTTGGCGCGGAGGATAAGGGACATCAAGCGCAAAGCCGTTTCGATCTGGCAAATTTGCACATTCAACGATACGGCGATACAGCGATTGCAAGTTATACCTTGTTGATCAGTACGGCGCTGCCTGAGGGTGTCAAGGTTGCCTCGCACAATGAAAGCCGTGTGATGGTGAAAATAAATAGCGTGTGGAAAGTTGTGCATGTGCATAAATCGCCTGCATGGTCAGCGCCGCATGTGCAGGAAAATTAATGATTAAATTCTCTGGCAAACTCGGTGTGCAGCAGCGGGTGCTCCCCGGTTATCGCGTCCCATTTTTTGATTTGCTGGCGCAGCGCTGCGATGGCGGTCTGCACCTGTTTGCAGGACAGCCCCGCCCTGTTGAAATGATCGCAAGCGGACAGACACGAATTGCAAAATACAAGGAAACAAATAATATTCATTTGTTTGGCGGCCTGTTTTATCTTTGCTATCAACAAGGTTTTATCCACTGGCTTGAAGAAACGAATCCGGACGCGTTGATCGTGGAGGCGAATCCTCATTATCTTTCCACAACATCTGCCGTGAGGTGGATGCACGCGCGCGGGCGAAAAGTGATTGGCTGGGGATTGGGTTCGCCTGCCGTGCATGGCCTCAGAAGAAAACGCAGGTTTGCATTCGTCGGTCAGTTTGATGCAATGCTTTCATACAGCCAGCGGGGAGCGGAGGAATATGCTGCGCTCGGTTTTCCGCGCGAAAAGATTTTCGTAGCGCACAATTCCGTTTCGCCGGCGCCGGAACAAAAACCGAACGCTAAGCCGCGGACTGTGAACCGTGCAACCTTATTATTTGTTGGTCGATTACAAGCCCGCAAACGAGTTGACTATCTTTTACGGGCCTGCGCCGAGCTGGGATCAAACCCACGTTTAATTATTGTTGGGGATGGGCCAGAACGTGCCGCGCTTGAGTCGTTTGCAATAGATGTATATCCATCTGCTGAATTCATCGGCGCAAAACACGGCGCTGAATTGAAGCCATATTTCGATCAGGCGGACCTTTTCATTTTGCCTGGTACGGGCGGGTTGGCTGTCCAGGAGGCGATGAGTTATGGCCTGCCCGTCATTGTTGCCAAAGGGGATGGCACGCAGGATGATCTCGTCCGCGAGGGGAATGGCTGGCAGATTCCTCCTGATAATTATGATGCGCTCGTTTCCACGATGAAAAACGCGCTGTCTGACATACCGCGTTTGCGCAGGATGGGACAGGAATCATTTCGGATCGTCTCTAAAGAGATCAATATCCAAAAGATGGCCGATGTATTTGTTCAGGCTTTAAACGTTTGATTTACTTTTTTATCCATACTTTGGCGTATCGCCAATGACTTCCCAGCCGCGTTCCAACGCGATGATCTTCAACTTCGCCTCCGGATAGACAGCCACAGGATGATCTGAATTTTCAAGCAAAGGGATATCCAGGATCGTATCGCCATAGGCAACATCCACACGGTCCACGCCCAAACGACTCAACACTTGCTCGATCTTCTTTTCATTTGCCATCAACTCAGCGACCATTCTCACACGCCCATTAACGATCTCAACCGGTGTGCCGATGGCCTGCGCACCGATGCGTTTTGCGAACGGCTCGATGAATGGTTCAACGGCGCTGCTTGCAATATAAACCTGTGCACCATTTTCACGATGTTTAACCAGGCGCGCAACCACATCCTCGCGGCGTTTCTTCCATAAATTATTCTCCACAACCCATTCAGATGCATGTCTTAATTTTTCGGGGTTTGCATCCTTAATATAAGCCAGGCTGTCCACCATTAATTTTTGTCCCCAGACCTGCCAGTCTATCAATCCATTTTTTGCCAGCCAATAAGAAGGCGTGATGGATGCCATGTAAAAGCTGGCGCGGAGTTTGCTTTGGTTATGTTTTACCCAATCCACCAGGCCTAAAAATGGCGAGCCGGTGGTGAGCGTTCCCATCATATCTGAAACAACAATCATGTTTTCTCCATACTTGAAAGATGATTATAACTTTCAACGGCTTATATTACTGCGCGGTATTGCCGCCATCCACCAGCAATAGATGACCCGTTACAAAAGACGAATCATCCGATGCCAAAAACAAAACTGCACTGGCAATCTCTTCGGGTTTCCCAAACCGGCCCATCGGAATATATTCACTTGATTCCTTCATCGCTTCTTCAACTGTCACCGGATCTGAGCCTTTGAAATATCCCTCTTCGGTCCAGCGGTCTACAAATGTATCGCCGGGACAGACTGCATTCACGCGGATGCCCTCCCGCGCATAATCGATGGCCATGGCCTTCGTCATCATGCCCACTGCGCCCTTGCTCATGATGTATGGAAATGCATTCTTTCCCGCCACCAGGGACCAATCCGAGCCGTTATTGACGATCACGCCTTTGCCCTGCTTCTTCATCTGCGGGATCACCAGTCTGCACATGCGCCACACCGCCGTCACATTGATGTTTAATGTATCCTGCCAGACCTCTTCGGGCGTCGTATCCGCCGTCCCTTGTGTGACGATGCCGGCGTTGTTAAATAAAATATCAATGCGATTAAATTCCCGCAAAGCGACCTCCACGACCCTTTGACAGTCTCTCTCTTTTGTATGATCCGCCTCAACGAACACGCATCGGACTCCCTTTTGCCTGCATTCTGTTTCGACGGTTTTTCCCAACTCCGAGCGCCTGCCGGTTAAGACCAGATCAGCTCCCTGGTCCGCGAAAAGAAGCGCAGTGGCTTTTCCAATTCCGCTCGTCGCACCGGTGATGATTGCTATTTTATTTTTCAGTTTCATAATTATCTCCGTGGATGTCTTTCTCCCAAAGGACATCGGGACGATGTGGCATAAGTGCAGACGCGCGCTTCGGGAATACGACATAATCATAACGTAAATCTGTGGTTTATAATCCTCCATTATGGATGGCAAGACTCTCAAAGTACTTGAATACCCAAAAATACTCGAACGGCTTGCGGGGTACTGCGATTTTTCCGCTTCGATGGAATTGGCGCGCACGCTCGAACCTTGCGACTCTTATGAATTGGCAACCGCCCGCCTGGCGGAAACAACCGAAGCGCGCAGCCTATTATCCGTGCAGGATATTGGCATCGGCGGCGCACATGACATTCGCGCCGCGGCCGACCTGGCCGCGCGCAGTGGCGTGCTCGATCCGCAGCAATTGCTGGATATCAAAACCACGCTCATCTCGTGCCGCGAAATAAAAAAATCGCTGGAGCGCAAAACGGACGAATTCCCACGCCTGGCACAGCTTGCCGCTGCTTTGCCAGAATCCCACGGGATTGTGGACGCAGTCACTCGTGTGCTCTCAGACCGCGGCGAAGTTTTGGATTCAGCTTCGACGAAATTACAATCCCTGCGCCGTGAGATCAAGGTGGCGCATGGACGATTAATGACCCGCCTGCAACGCTACCTGACCGAGTCTGCGAAAAAGCTGCAGGAGCCTATCATCACCCAACGCGACGGTCGCTATGTGATTCCGCTGCGCGCAGAATTCAAGGGAAGCATCAAGGCCGTCATTCACGACCAATCAGCAAGCGGTGCGACTTTATTCGTCGAGCCTTTGCCGGTTGTGGAACTCAACAACGAAATGCGTGAATTGGAATTAAAGGAACGCGCTGAAGAGCGCCGCATCCTTGCTGAACTTTCCAAGCTCGTTGGCGAACATGCCAGTGAATTAAAGTACGGGGTTGAAAACCTTGCCATGTTCGACCTGATCCTGGGGAAAGCAAAATATGCGGAAGAGTTGAAGGCCAGCGAGCCAATCCTTTATAAGTTGAAGAGTGCAGGTTTAAAAGCTGCAAGCATCGCTCGGAGCTTATTAACGAGTCCGGGATCAAAAGACGCGCAAGCTGCAGAATCGAACCTTCGACCATCCAACCTTCCAACCTTGAAACTCAACCATGCCCGTCATCCTCTGATCAACGCAGATACGGTTGTCCCGATTGACGTCGACCCGGCCGAAGGGACCCGTGCCATCGTCATCACGGGACCGAACACGGGCGGCAAAACAGTTTCGCTCAAAACAATTGGCTTGCTTGTATTGATGGCGCAAAGCGGTCTGCACATTCCCACACAAAGCGGATCGGAACTGCCGTGCTTTCATTCGGTCTACGCTGATATTGGCGACGAACAATCAATCGAGCAATCGCTTTCCACGTTCAGCGGTCACATCACCAATATCATTCGCATTCTCAAAAAGATCGATCATCGTTCGCTGGTCATCTTCGATGAACTCGGTTCCGGCACAGATCCACAGGAAGGCGCAGCCATCGCGCGCGCGATCCTGAGCCATTTGCTGGAAACAGGTGCGATGACTCTCGTTGCGACCCATTATCCTGAACTGAAAACATTTGCTCATTCCACGGATGGAGTGGTCAACGCCTCCCTTGAATTCGATATCAAAACGCTGCACCCTACCTACAAACTGACCCTTGGACTCCCGGGCCGCTCCAACGCTTTGGCAATCGCCCAAAAGCTGGGACTCCCGCAATCGATCATTGACACAGCCAAAGCTGAAATTAATCCGTTGGATTTGCGCGCCGATAAATTACTGGATGACATTCGCAAGGAACGCAACCGCACCTCGCGTGAGCGTGAGAAACTGGAAAAAGCCAGAGCCCGACTCGAAACGCAGACCCTTGAACTCGAAAAGCGAATCGAAAAAATTGAGGACGAACGCCGTGAGACGATTTCCAAAGCGCGCGCCGAGGGCGAATTGGAAGTGGCGGTGCTCAAACGCAATATCGACACATTGAAGTCTCAACTTAAAAAAGCCGCTCAGCCTCTGCAAGCCATTAAAGCGATTGAAGAAAAAATGGAAAGGCTGGAAGAAAAGGTTGAAGCGCCTGTGATGAGAAGGAGCGACCAGTTATCCCAGAAGGGAGCTGTGCCAGTAAACAGTAATCTGTCAGTGAGATTGGGCGAGCGAGTCACTGTCAGCACGTTGAATGCTGAAGGTATTGTGACAGCTTTGGGCGAGTCTGATGCGGAAGTCCAAATCGGGACAATCCGTATGCGGGCCAGGCTCTCAGACCTGGTGAGCAGTACCAGTGTGCAGTCGTCCAGCGAGCACAAGGCGGAAGGCAGCCGACAATCATCCATAACCAGCACAACAAAATCGCCCGGCATGGAAGTGGATTTGCGCGGGTTGATGGCCGATGATGCGCTGGATAAGATGGAACGATATTTGGAGCAAGCCTATCTTTCGGGCCTGCCATTCGTGCGCATCATCCATGGCAAAGGGACGGGCAGGTTAAGGCAGGCTGTGCGCGAGGCCCTGCGCGGACATCCGTATGTGAAATCGTTCGAAGAGGGCGGCGACAAGGAAGGCGGGGAAGGTGTGACTGTGGCAAAGTTGAACACAGGGTAGGTCAGGTTTGAAATCTGATCTATAAAAGCGTGAAAAAATGGCGGTCTTTATAATATCCATTATGTTTTAACTTCATTTTATTTGATAAATATCCGTGCGACAGGCTCGGCACGACTCTTACCCCTGCCATGTAGAGGCTCGATTCCGCCCATTCTGCTTTGAGACATATAATGCCTGATCTGCACGCCGCAATAAATTATCCAAATCAGTGCATTCTTTGTCTAGAATTGCTATTCCCAAACTGACCGTGATAAGCAGCGGACCACTGTCTGTGCTAATCGGCGGTTCGGCCACGCACCGAAGCAGGCGTTCGGCCATGACACACGCTCCATCGATATCGGTCTCGAGCAGAAGTACAACAAATTCCTCGCCGCCGTAACGCCCAAGAATGTCAATCTCCCGTACGGTTTCCCGGCAGCGCGCGGCCACAATCTGCAGGACCTGATCCCCAACGGCATGACCATAGGTGTCGTTCGCCTGTTTAAATTGATCAATATCAAGCATGATCGCAGTCAACGGATGTTGATGGCGCCGGGCGCGTCCGAACTCACGTTGGGCCAGTTCCATGAAGTTGCGGCGGTTGTGCAGACCCGTCAGGCTGTCCGTGCGGGCCAATTGTTGTACTTCCCCGAACAGTCTGGCATTCTGGATGGCAATGGCAGCGTCGGCGGCCAGGCCGAGAATCAGATCCTCATCTTCCTGCGTGAAGGCCTGCTCTTTTACCTTCTCAGTGAGGTAAAGACTGCCCAGCAATTCTCCTCGCACAATAATCGGCACACCCAGGAAGCTCTTCATGGGCGGATGATTGGCAGGGAAACCGACCGAGCGCGGATCGTTCTTGATTTCAGCCAGACGAATGGGAGCCTTCTCCTGGAGAATAGCCTTTAGCAAACCGAGGCCGTGCGGTAATTCACCGATCAATCCCCGCTCTGCTTCGGTGATCCCGTCAGTATAAAAATGGGCCAGCCCCCCTTTCGCATCCATCACGGCCAGCGCGGCATAGCGAACATCAACCAATTGCCGGGCGGCCTCGACCAGGGATTGCAAGACAGTTTTCAAATCCAGTTCAGAGGATAGGGTTTGATCGATTTCGCGAAGGGCGCGCAATTGGTCCGCACGTCTCTCGGCCTGGGCGTACAGGCGTGCGTTCTGGATGGCCAGCGCTACCTGATCGGCAAAAGCCCCACCCAATCGGGCATGATCTGCTGTGTAGAAGTTGGGTTTTATGTTATCCACTGTCAGCATGCCAATCACCTGGTCGCCGACAATCAGAGGCACACCCAAAAAGGAGTGGATGTGAGCGTGAGTGCCTTCGCGAAAAGTCGCGTAAACTGAAGGTGCATCGCCGAGAATGTTCGGCCTGCGCTGTTGAATGACAACCGTGTTGGGATTATCGCCCGGGATCGGGAAACGCATCCCTATTACAGCCGACGGGTCCGGCCAACCACGCCCGCCAACAATCTCCAAATAACCATCGCCCAATAATTGCACGGAAGCGCTATCATAGGGCACTACGCGCTCCAATTGCACCAGGATTCGTTCAATGGCTTCATCCTGCCTGAGTGTTGACGCTACGACGGCTCCGGCCTGTCGTAAGGTTTCCGCTTCCTGCACGTGACGCTGCGCCAATTGGAACAGGCGCACTTTTTCGATGATGGCGACCAATTGTCCCGCGAATGTTGTCATCAGATGTTCATCAGCCTCGCTGAAGGCATCCAGCTGCTTGCTTTCGATGTTGATCAATCCGACAACGCGCTCGCCAACCTTGAGAGGTATGCACAATTCAGATCGCATATCTGGATTCACTGCAAGATAAACAGGCTCAAGACGTACATCAGGAATCCGCCTGGGTTTGCCGGTGGCAACCACCTGGCCAGCCACGCCTCTTCCCAAAGCCAACGTCAAACGTTCTCTAATTGTAGTGTGCGCCGAATCATAAAAGCGCATCATGCCAGCCGCTTCGTCCACCATGCCTATGTCAAAAAAATCCGGCTGGAGTACATTTTCCAGGATTTGAGCCGCATTTTCGATCAAAGTATCCAGGTTGGTCGCTTCCACCCCGACAATAGCAATATCATTCAAAATGGTCAATTCTTCTGCGCGCCGCAAAGCGGCGGCTCGTTGGATTTCAAAATCCGAAGCGAGTTTCTTAAGTTGCATTTCAAGACGACTGCGGATCGAGATAATTTGGACGCCAATGATCGCAGCGATGGTCAGCATTATCAATCGGATGAGTTCGGGTATTACATTCGGAAAAATTACGTAAAGATAGGGTATGTGAATGACAAGAATCCATACCACTGCCCCCCAGCCTGCCCCCGGAGAGAACTTATGCGCAATATATAAAACCATGATCAAGGCTAAGAGATCATGTGAATCGTGGAATAAAGAGAAGAGCGGGCTGGCGACAATGGGCGCGAAGAAGGGAATGAGCTCCAACACGTTAACCAGGGTAAGCAAAATCAATACCAGAAAAATGGCGATGACGATATAACGATTGAGATGAGTGCTTCGCTGATTTTGCATATTCTTATCTATTTTGTTAGTTCAACGATCAATGTATCCAGAGCCAGATCCAAAGTGACCTGGCTCGTTTTGACTCCTTCGTCAATATTCAACAAGCGGCGGTAGATATTTTCAAGGGTTTCGATTGAAAAACGATTCGCCTGTCCTGTTGTTTTTTCCGCTACGAACGGATGCACACCCAGCGCGCGGGCCACATCATCCTTGTTTCCGCGGCCATCCAAAATTTCACGCGCTTGAAGCAGCAACCTGAATTGCCTTACCACCATGCCCCATAACGAAAATGCATCCTCATTCTCAAGCAGGCGATGCAAAAGTTTTTGTGCGGTTTTTCCATTTCCCTGGGATAGCGCGTCCACAAAATCAAACACGCTTTGCTGGGAGGTGAGGATACAAACCGCTTCCACATCGGACGCGCGAACTGGCCGCTCCCAATTGACATACGCCAAAAGTTTGGCGATTTCCATGCCCGCCTGACGGGTATCCACGCCGACCATTTCCGCCAGGCGGGCTGCGGCGGCAGGCTCAATCCGCCCGTCTTGTTTCCTGGCCTCGTTGACGATCCAGCCGGGCATATCCCTTTGCTTGGGCAATAGAAATGCCTGGGTTTTTATCAACGCTGAATTTTTCCGTGCCCATTTTACCAGCCAGTGTTTTTCGATTTCCTTCGGCTCCATTAATTCATGGATGACGAGTTTGGCTGTATCGGGCGTGTGGCTGATGAATTCCTCAAATTTCTTGCGCGTGGCGGGATTATTAAATTTTGCAGACGGGTTTGAAAGGACAACCAGTCTCTTCGGCGCGAGGAAGGGCAGGGCATTGACCGCGTTGTTAAAGTCATTCTCCGTCATGGTGCGCGCTTCGAGATAGGCCGTGTTCATGCCGGCTGTGGTGGGGTCGCTGAACTCAGACTCGAAGTCTTTGATTCTGCGGTGGATGGCAAATTCATCGTTGCCGTGAAGAAAGAGGATATTAGACATTGATTATCGACAGGGACAGGCCTGCCCCGCCCCTAGCTGGTAATGATGCGATGCACGCCCTTGCGGACTTGGATGACGTCTACGATTTGCAGGTTGCCGAGATCTGCTTCAGTGGTGATGAATTCTTGTAGCCAGGAGCCAAGCGGACGGCTGAGGTAATAGCCAACCAGGGCAAATATCAATGCAAACGGGATGAGCAGGAATCGCCACAGTGTGGACCTGGTTGCTCGAAGCGGGAGCCAGGCGAAGGTCCCGGCAAGCAGCGCGGATGTTGCAAGGTTGGTCCCGCATCCAGGGTGGACTGCGAGTCCGCTTTCACCGGAATTCAATCGTGTGTGTGCTTCTGATACTGCGGTGCGGATATCCCTTGTTCCCAGGTTGCTAAGCATGAAAAAGCCGGTCGGGTTGGAATGACCCGCCATGCGTTGACCGGGAAATTGGCGGCTGAGGATGTGAATGGTGGCGTGTTCAAGCGCGTGATTGCGCCGTGTTTCGAGAATGAGGGGGAGATCGAGGATCATGGTTTGATTATACGTTATGCCGTAATTGCATATACTTGTTCGAGCAGTTGCAGAAACTCTCCCGAGGGACGCGGTTTGAGGATTTCCTTGCGCGTTTCGCGTGTGAGGGTTTGCATGAGCAGGTACTGCACGGCATATTTGCGAAAAAGGCGCGAGCCGTCTTCGTCGCCGTAGAATTCAACGCTGCGTGCCAGATGCCTGCGGACGGTTTCCTGCACTTGCCCCGGCGTGACCTGTTCGCGATCAAGATGTGAAAATATCCAGGGATTGGCCAGCGCACCGCGTCCAATCATGACCGCGTCGCACCTGGTATGTTGTTTCATACCTTCAATATCGGCCACGGACTTCACATCCCCGCTGCCGATGACAGGAATCCTGACCAGCGATTTCACTTCGGCAATCGCATCCCAATCTGCGTTGCCTGTATAGCGTTGTTCCTTGGTGCGTCCATGAATGGCAATGAGCGAACCGCCATTTTCCTCCACCACGCGCGCAATGAGTTTGTAGTTCTTGTTCTTATCCCAGCCGAGGCGGATTTTTCCTGTGACTGGAACGTTGAGCGCGGAGGTCAACTTTTTGAATGTATGTGCGATCCTCAATGGCGAAGGCATCATGCCGACACCTGCGCCGCGATCTGCGATGCTTTTGGCAGGGCAACCCATGTTGACGTCAATGATGTCGGGATTCAGCTCCTGTACTTTCAAGGCGGCTTTCAGGATGAGCTCGGGATCATCGCCATAAATTTGAAATGTGATGGGACGTTCGACCTCTTTGAAGTACAGCCGCTTGGCGGGTTCTTTCGAGCGGCTGAGTATCTTTTCCACTTTGACGAATTCGGTGTAGCTCATGGCTGAGCCCAGCTCGCGGCAAAGCGAACGGAAGGGCCAGTCAGAGTAACCGTCCATGGGCGCGAGGATGGCGTCACCGTAGATCGGCAGGTCACGGACATGGAAGGTGGGGGGTTTAATTTCGTTCATGAGTTGGTGAGTATAACAAAGATTTTCCCCATAAATTAAGGCGACAGTCTCTTTGCCCGCTTGTTGTGCTCGGAGCGCTTTGCAAAAGCGACTGTCGCCTGCTACTGATGCAGGTTATTTCTTCAACAAATCCAGGTAGTGCTTTCTGAACTTGGCAACCTTCGGCGCAACCACAGTTTGACAATAAGGCTGGGACTGGTTTCGTGCGAAATATTCCTGATGATAATCCTCGGCGAGGTAGAAATTCCTGACCGCCTCCACTTCTGTGACGATGGGGCTGTTCCAGATCTGCGGGGCATTTAACTCACTGATCAGGGCTTCGGCAATTTCCCTTTGCCGAGGTGTGTGATAGTAGATGCCGGAGCGATACTGAGTGCCCGTGTCTGCGCCCTGGCGGTTGAGGGTGGTAGGGTCGTGGATGGCAAAGAAGACATTGAGAATGTCACGGAGAGAGACGATGGTCGGGTCAAATATGACGCGTACGACTTCCGCATGACCTGTATCCCCATTGCAAACAGCGCGATAGGACGGGTTGGCGACGTGTCCATTGGAATAACCCGAGTCAACGGAGAGTACGCCTTTCATTTCGTCAAAAACAGCCTCCAGACACCAGAAGCATCCCCCGGCCAGTGTGATGGTTTCATAATTTATGTTCATAATAAGCTCTCCTTTTCTTTGAACTCGTACATAAAGTCGACAGGCCAATCTACTGAATAAGATGCGACGTAGATGGAAAACCTTCTTAAGAAAGGGTTACAGTTTTAAAGAAAAAGACCGCCTCGCGGCAATCCTTTTGAGGTTCTCTAGCGCATGCCTGAAGCTGTGATCAACCCATTCGTGACATTGACATTCATCAGTTCAAGCCCAGGGACTTGTGAGTTGATCTCATCCACAAGCAGTTGATTTAGCCAGGATTCCGTCTGTGAGAGCAATAGGGCGGGGATTGTCTGCTGCCCGATCTGCAGCGATTCTATTTCGAAATAGGGCTGCTTATTGTCGTCGATTTTTATCATTCCAACAATCAGCGCGGAGGTTGAATTCTTATTGCCGTTTACAATGCCCCAAACCTGGACCTTTCCATCACGCAGATAGACTTGAATATCATTTAGGGGCAGGTCGGGGTTGTGTTTCATTTCCATGACAAGCCATGAGGTGATTTGCTGCTCGGTGATGGTTGCAGAGGACAAGGAGCCGGGCTGGGGCAGCGCCTTTTCCAGCGCTGTCTTTGCTTCCAGGCCGTTTTTATCCGATGTGACGATCTCGGCGCCCGGGCGTTCGGGTGCGCCTTCCATGCCGCTTTCGGAATTTTGGATGGCGAAATTGATCAACGCATCCACAAGCGGCGCATACTGTGGATACTGTGCGCTGACCTGCGCGCGGGTTTGCGGCGCAATATCATTGGCAAGGGAGGTATCGCCATAAAGCACGGGCGTTGCAATTGCCAGTATTTTCGCAATTTTCGATTCGGGATTATTCCATGCCACAACAAGCGTGGTTGTGGCGAATAATAAAACCACGATCACAAGCGCCAATATTACGCGCAGGGTATTTTTATTCGATTTGGGAGATTGCCAGATGCCGGCATTGGCATGCCCGGGCCTGGGCAATGTCGGGCTGATGGATTTCAGGCGGGCGAGCCCGATCCTGGCTTCGTTGTTATTGGCATTGATCTTGAGAACGCGCTCGTAGCATCGGATCTTATTTTCTTTTTCTTCCTCGATACGCGCCATCAACATCCACCCGGCTTCGTCATGGGGGTGGGCGGAGAGATAATCCGACATGTATTTTCCTGCCAGTTCGCGGTTGCCGCGCTGGAAGGTGTAATCGGCTAGTTTGAGAAGTTCCTGTCTGGTCATGTTAAATAATCCCTAAAAGTCTTCCCTTTTGGGGGGCTTCGTAAGACCTTTAGGGACTGCAACTCTTTCTAGATAGCTGGTTCTGGTTGTTTCTCTGTCGATTTTTCGAGGACAATTTCGCCGTCGTCGTTGACGACCACGCCAATTGTGTCGCCGTTTACAAATTCACCGGAGAGCAATTTATCGGATAGCGGGTCTTCCACTTTTTGCTGGATGATACGGCGTAATGGACGCGCGCCAAACTCGGAATCGAAGCCCTGTTCGGCAAGGGATGTCAATGCTTCAGTGGAAGCAGTCAGCATGAGGTTATGGTCCTTGAGACGTTCCGAGACCTTGTCCAATTCCAGGGAAACGATCTTCTGGATGTCTTCCTTGTTGAGCGAGCGGAAGATGACGACCGAATCCATGCGGTTGATGAATTCGGGTCGGAAGGCACGCTTGAGGGATTCGCCCAATTTCTTGCGCATGTCTTCGTAGGAGAGTCTCTCCTCGTTGGCTTCATCGCGCTTCAAAGCGAAGCCGAGGGAGGATTGCTTCTTGATCACGTCCGCGCCGATGTTGGAGGTCATCACGATGATGGCGTTGCGGAAATCGACCTTGCGGCCTTTCGCATCGCTCAAATGACCTTCTTCCATGATCTGCAGCAGCATGTTGTGGACTTCAGGATGCGCTTTTTCGATCTCATCGAAGACGACGATGGAATAGGGTCTGCGGCGCAGGGCTTCGGTGAGTTGACCTGCATCTTCGTAACCCACATATCCTGGAGGCGCACCCACCAAACGGGCGGCAGTGTGGCGTTCCATGAATTCAGACATGTCCAATTGCACGGCGGCATCTTCACTGCCGAACATGAACTTGGCTAATGCCTTAGTGAGTTGTGTCTTGCCAACGCCTGTGGGGCCGAGGAACATGAAGGAACCGATCGGACGTTTGGGATCTTTCAAACCGGCCCGCGCGCGGCGGACAGCACGGGAGATGGCGATGATCGCATCTTCCTGTCCGATGATGTCTTTGCGTAACTCATCTTCCATCTTGATCAGGCGTTGTGATTCGGCTTCCGCCAGCTGCATCAGCGGCACACCCGTCCACATGGAAACGACTTCGGCAATATCCTCCGCGGAAACAACGGGGCTGTTGGCACGGTCCCAGCCGGTGCGCAAGCGTTCGATTTGCTGGCTGAGATCCAATTCGCGCTCTTCCCATTCCTTGATGTCCTCGTTATTCCCCTCTTCCAAAGCGAGGGTGCGGTTTTGGCGCGCCAGTCTTAATTGACCAAATAGGTCTTTGGCATGTTTCGCGGCGGGACTCTTGTACATGCGGACGCGTGACGATGATTCGTCGATCAAATCAATGGCTTTGTCGGGTAAAAATCTTTCGGTGACATAGCGCGAGGATAAATGCGCCGCGGCTTCGAGCGCTTCATCGGAGATCACCAAATGATGATGTTCCTCGTATGCGCCGCGAATACCCTTGAGGATCAGGATGGTCTCTTCCTCGGAGGGTTCATCCACTTGCACAGGTTGGAAGCGGCGTTCGAGCGCGGCATCGGATTCGATATGCTTGCGATATTCATCCATTGTGGTGGCGCCGATGACCTGGAGTTCACCTCGGGATAATGCCGGCTTGAGGATGTTGGCCGCATCCACGGAGGAACCTGCGGCTCCCGCCCCGACCAACATATGCACCTCGTCAATGAACAGGATCGCGCCTGATTGTTTCAACTCATCAATGATCCGTTTGAGTCTTTCCTCGAACTGACCGCGATACATGGTGCCGGCCACGAGCGAACCCACATCCAACTGGAGCACGCGCTTGTTCATGAGCGGCGCCGGGACATCGCCTTCGACGATACGTTGGGCGAGTCCTTCAACGATGGCGGTCTTGCCGACGCCGGGTTCCCCGATCAGGGCCGGGTTGTTCTTGGTGCGGCGCGCAAGGATTTGAATGACACGCTCGATTTCCATTTGACGCCCGATGACGGGGTCAAGTTTCTTCTCCTCAGCCTTGGAGGTCAGGTCGGAAGCAAGTTGATCGACGAGAGGGGTTTTGGGGTTGGCGCCAGCAGCGCCGGCCTTGGCCGTTTGAGGGCCGGCCGGCGTCGGTGAGGATGAAGCGGATTCATTCAGCACGCGGCGCGTCTGGCGGCGGATCTGGTCCGGTGTGACGCCGAGTCTGCGCAGCACTTCCATTGCAGTTGATTCGACGCCCACCAGCCCAAGCAGGATGTGCTCGGTGCCGATATAGTGATGCCCGAGGCGGCGCGCTTCGTCCACCGCAAATTCGAGTACTTGCTGGGTTTCTGCGGCAAGCTCGATTTGGGTGGCGTCAAACAGGGCGGGGGTTCCAGAGACGCGCTGTACTACTTCGCGGACGCGTTCGGAGGCCATGCCGAGGTCGTGCAGGACACGGCCGGCAACTCCTCCTTCTTCGTCCATTAATCCAAGCAACAGATGTTCGGTTCCAATATTATTTTGTTGAGCGCGCTCGGCCTCTTGATGTGCGAGGCTGAGAACACGCCTTGCTCGCTGCGTAAATCTTTCCATACCAGCCATAATTTTTCTCCTAAATTTCCAGTGGTGATTCTACCAAAAAGCGGGGGGAGTCCGTGTTGGAAAAAGGTTAGAGTTTCCTGACGGGCTTTTAGCGATTAATATCCAGCTTTTAGCGCTTTTCGAAAAGCCAACGGCTGATTACCACCTGTTGTCCCCGTCTCCTTGAATCTTACCACGTGTCTGCCTGTTCGAAAGTTTGATTCTATATCCCACCATGGATTTGCTATGAACTTTCATATATCTTCCTCTGCTATAATCCTTTTCATGATTCTCGTCAGCGGTGCGACAGGCTTCATAGGACGCACACTTATTCGTCATCTTTCCGAGATCGGCCATCCATTGCGCGCGTTGATCCGCCCTTCGCTGCGCACGCCGCGCCTGCCAAAGGGCGTTCCTGTGGAAGTGGCGGTGGTATCCCTTGCGGATAAACGCGGTTTACGCGCAGCCCTGCGGGATGTGAAGACCATCTTCCACCTGGCCAGTGCAGAAAACCAGGGCAGCCGCGGCGATTTGTTAACAGCGGATATTCAAGGCACGGAAAATCTCGTGGAAGCCGCAGCAGATGCGGGCGTGGATCGAATCGTCTATCTCAGTCACATCGGCGCGGCGCGCGCATCGGGATATCCCGCATTCAAAGCAAAGGGCATCGCCGAAGAGCATATCCGTAACGGAAAAGTTCCGTACACAATCTTGCGCACTTCGCTTGTTTATGGACCGGAAGATCATTTCACAAATAATCTTTCGCGTTTGATCCGTTCTTCCTTTGGCGTATTTCCAATACCGGCCGGTGGGCGGACAGTAGTACAGCCTGTGTGGGTGGAAGACCTGGTGACCTGCATGTTATGGTCGCTGGAAAAAGACAATATGGTCAACCAGGTCTTTGAACTTGGCGGCAGTGAGTTTTTCACACTGCGACAGATCGTCGAGACCATCATGGAAGTGACCCACCGACAACGCTACCTTCAGCCTCTTTCACCGGTCACCTTGCGCGCCTTCACGGTATTCCTCGAAGGCATTGTGCCAAATTTTCCAATTTCATCCTTCTGGCTCGATTACTTCGCCGTAAACCGTACCTGCGCCATCGATTCCATGCCGCGTAACTTTGGGTTGATGCCGGCCCGCTTCTCATACCGCCTCGATTACTTAATTCGCAAACCCTGGGTGCAGCGCGCATGGAACAGGGTTACAGAAACTTTTGCCTCCATCCGTTCGCGCTAAACATGACCAATTTCAACATTCACCTGATTGAAACACCTGAAGAAATGCGCCTCGTTGAAGATCTGCAGCGCGCTGTCTGGCCCGACTCCGAAACGGATATCGTCCCGATGCACATGCTGATCACCGCCGTTCACAACGGCGGACTGGTGCTGGGCGCATTCGTGCAGGAAAAACTGATCGGCTTTGTGTTTGGCATTCCCGGGCTCGAAGAAACGCCCGATGGTCCGCGCCCAAAACATTGCTCGCACATGATGGGCATCCATCCCGATCATCGCGATGGCGGGGCGGGCTTTGCGCTCAAACGCGCGCAATGGCAAATGGTCCGTCATCAGGGCCTCGATCACATCACTGGACCTATGATCCCCTGCTCAGCCGCAATGCCTATCTCAATATCGCAAAACTTGGCGCGGTCTGCAGCACGTACCGCCGCTCAGAGTATGGCGAGATGCGCGACGGACTCAACGCCGGGCTGCCATCCGACCGCTTCCAAGTGGATTGGTGGATCAATACCCGCCGCGCTGAAAGCCGGCTTGGCAAACGTTCCCGTCCGACCCTTAAATTGGATTACGTCACCCGTTCCGGCCTGCATCCATTTTATACGCCTCACACTACGAACATTGGCCTGCCTCAGCCGCCCGAACATGTGCCCCCCTTTGAAGATCGTTTGCTGCTGGCGGAGATCCCTGCTGATTTCATGGCGCTCAAATCCAAGGACTTCCCCCTGGCGCGTGACTGGCGCTTCTTCACCCGCGAACTCTTTGAGACAGCCTTCAAGGCAAATTACATCGTCACCGATTTTATCTTTGACCAAAATGAAGGCCGTCCGCGCGGATTATATGTATTGACGCACGGCGAAAGCACCCTGGATGAATTTGAGTAAACCGGGCCACAAACCGCCTTTGAGACGTTAGAATCAATAGGTCTGGTATTTTATGAATTCATGCTATGCTTTTTTTGAATAGCTCATCGAACTGGATAGCAAAATACAATCAGGCTATATTTCTTTTTTGAAATCAAATTCAAAAAGAAGATATAGCCACACAACAATGCTAATCTGGATACCGATATTTGCTGTCATATTTTTAGGGGAGCACATCACAACCAAAGAGATGATCGGATTGATTGCAGCAGGTATGGGAACGCTTATTGTACAGACACGTCGTTTTCCAAAAATCAAGAAAGTTACAACCTGACAAGGCGTGCACCTGGCTGTCGGGAACGATATTGCGAGCCCTCGGGTTGTTGAATAGTATGACAGGAAAATCCCCCGGAGTTTAAAGCATGAATTTCAGATCACTCCTCTTGACCGTTTTTCTCCCCATTATGTTGGCTGCAGCATGTCAGGCTGACCCCGCGCCGAAAGACGCCCAGGATGACCGTGCTGGAAATTCAATCGGCGAGGGCGCTGATCCTGATGTCATTGCTGAACTTCCCATTTCAACTAGAAGTTTTGAGATGGGAACCGCTGGTTTCATACCCAGGCATTATCCAAATTCAAGCCAGGATGATTGGCAGGACTTATTTGAGCATGACGCTGCATCGTACGGCGGAATTTATGGTGTTCATATCGACCCCGCTGGTAAAGTTAACGAAGATGGAATTCTCGAACAAGCCCAGCTCGCATTTAAGCAGGTAAGAGATGTAGAGCCATATATCGCCTTTTCAGTCAATTATGAAGACGGTCCTTTTACACATGAGCGAGGCGAAGAGCTTAAACGCGCAGCTGTGGCGATAGCCAAAAAATATCAACCTAAATATATCTCTCTGGGAGTGGAAAGCAACTCATTCTACTTGTTTCAGCAGGAGACCTTCGATTTATATGTACAGTATGCCAGGGAAGCCTACGACGAAATCAAGGCAGTCAGTCCAGATACCCTGGTTATGAATAACTTCCAGCTTGAGCGCATGAAGGGAAAAACTTCGCTTACGGGACAGGAATTTGAACATAATTGGCATATCATCAGCAAGTTTGAAGGAAAGATGGATCTCGTTTCCTTTACGGTGTATCCATTTTTAGAATACAAGACTGTCGCTGAAATCCCTGACGACTATCTCGCCGAGATCCGTAGGCATACATCCCTTCCAATTATTATCACTGAAACCGGATGGCCCACGGAAGATACGGCAAGTGGGGTAAGCGGCTCGTATCAGGATCAGATCGATTACATGATGAAGCTTATCCAGCAAGCCAACGACATTGAAGTAAAGGCGATCATATGGGTATTCCCGCATGATTCATCCTTTGGGGTGGCTGGTGGCATTTTCGATCATATTAGTTTGTTTGATAATAATGGGAAGCCAAAGCCCGCATATGAGTACTGGAAGGCAGTCAACTCATTGCGATTGCAATGAGTGGCGATTGGGCTTTCCATCGCAGAAAACAGGGAGGGATTGACAAAATTCAAAGACTGAATTATGATTTTGTCGATAAAGTCTATTTTAACGCTAGGAGTTATGGCAAACATGAGACTTTCCAAACGCGGAGAATACGGCCTGCGGGCCATCATCGCATTGGCGGAGCCCGCTGAAAAAAGCGACGCACCACAGATGATGCAAATCAAGGAGATTTCGATCCAGGAGCAGATCTCCCCCAAATTCCTTGAGCAGATCCTTCTCACGCTCAAAAATGCGGGATTGCTGCACAGCAGGATGGGCATTGGCGGCGGGTATTACCTGGCCAGACCGGCCAAGGAGATCACCCTCGGCCAGATCTTCCGCGTGCTGGATGGCCCCGTGGCTCCGATCAAATGTGTCAGCCAGATGGCTTATGAACCTTGCGGCTGTCCCGATGAAGAGACTTGCGGTCTGCGCCTTGTGATGGGTGATGTGCGCAATGCCATTGCCGATATTCTCGATCACACCAGCCTGGCTGATGTAACCAAACGCCAGAACGCGGTCCGCAAAAAGCTCGCATCCAATAAAAAGTAAATGAAACTGCGTACGGGAGAACGCAATTTTATTTACCTCTAAAGTATACTAGTACTATAGACTTTATAATATATAACCGAATTGGAGAATAATTATGCAAAAATATACTTCGACTCTTGGTTCCCTGCTGCTTGCCGCATCCCTGCTTTTGACGTCCTGCGGTCCATCCAGGCCAGCTCCAACGGCAGCGGCGGTCGCTGCCGAAAACCAGTTGAGTGGAACGATCTCGGTTTCTGGCGCCTTCGCGTTATATCCGATGATGACCGTATGGGCGGACGAATTCCATAGGCTGCATCCTGCCGTTGAGTTCGATGTGCAGGGCGGCGGCGCGGGCAAAGGCATGACCGATACCATCGCTGGCGCAGTCGACATCGGCATGATCTCCCGCACCATCAAGCCCGAAGAGGAGGCACAGGATATCTTCTGGGTATCCGTCGCCAAGGATGCGGTCTTTCCGATCGTCAGCGCTGAAAACCCGCTTGCCGCCGATATCATCGCCAAAGGTATCAGCCAGAAAATATTCGAAAAGATATTTATTAGCGGCGAAATCAAGACCTGGGGTGAAGTTGTCGGCAGGCCCGAAGTCACCGATGAAATCCACGTGTACTCTCGTTCCGATGCATGCGGTGCCGGAGAAATGTGGGCCAGGTTTTCCGGCGGCAAAGTCCAGGATGATATCAACGGCATTGGCGTCAACGGCGAGCCCGCCCTGGTGGATACCGTCATCAAGGACCCGCTAGGGATTGGCTACAGCAATCTAAACAGCGTGTTCGATATGAGCGGCGGCGGTCTTGTCCCCGGCGCCGTGGTCCCGCCGGTCGATATCAACGCAAACGGTCAGGCGGATGCCGATGAGTATTACAAAACCAAAGACGAAGCAGTAAACGCGATTTCATCTGGGAAATATCCCTCGCCGCCCGCCCGCTTTGAAAACCTAGCAACCAAAGGCAAACCCAGCGGACTGATTCTGACATTCATTGAGTGGATCATAACCGACGGCCAGCAATATCTCGGTCAAGCAGGGTATGTCCAGCTTACTGCTGATCAACAAGCCGAGTCACTTGCAAAAATTAAATGAACCCGCTACATCAAATCAATACACCCCAATCAACCAAGAGAACGATGGATCGGGGGGAGTGGTCCATCGCCGCATCCCGTGCACGGCAGGATAATTTTGCCCAGCGCACTTTTTTGGGCTTCACATTGTTACCGGTCTTTCTAATTCTCATCGTCACCATTGCATTGCTCGTCCGTTCATGGCCGATCCTAAATACGTATCCACTCAGTCATCTGCTCTTCGGCAAAGTTTGGAAGCCAAACAATGGGCAGTTCGGTTTTTGGCCCTTCATTCTCGGCACGTTTTGGGTCGCGACCATGGGTGTGATTCTCGCCGTGCCGCCCTGCCTGTTGACTTCGATCTACCTGGCGGAATATGCCCACGCCAAAACGCGTTCGATAGCCCAGCCTATGCTGGATTTGCTGGCCGCCATTCCGCCCGTTGTCTATGGCGTATGGGGATTGCTGGCCATTGTGCCGTTCGTGGATGACGTACTCGCGCCTCTCTCCGACCGTTGGCTGGGTTCTGTTTCGATATTTGCCGTCAACCAACCGACGGGCTTTGGCATTCTCGCCGCAGGCATCGTGCTGGCAGTAATGATCGCTCCGCTGATCATCTTGGTCATGTATGAAATTTTCGCCACAGTCCCCAATGACTTGCGGTACGCATCTCTGGCAGTCGGCGCAACACGATGGCAGACCATTCGCAAGATCATCCTGCCGCAGGTCGCGCCGGGCATTCTCGCAGCCATCGTCCTCGGAACTTCACGCGCCCTGGGCGAGACCATCGCCGTGTTGATGGTGGTGGGCAACGTCCCGCAAGTGCCAACCTCGATTTTTGATTCGGCATATCCGCTCCCAGCCTTGATCGCCAATAATTATGGCGAGATGATGTCCATCCCGTTATATGATGCAGCCTTATTGAGCGCGGCCCTTGTTTTGTTGGCAGTCATCCTGATCTTTAACGTTCTTTCCACGCTGGTGATCCAGCGCATGTTGAGGCGCAAATGGGCTTCCCAATAAAAAAACGCTGGCAAAGACGCCACCTCATGGAAGCCTTCATGAAATTCATTATGCGGGTTTCGTTCGGCATTGTTGCAGGCGCGCTGGGCCTGATTTTATGGATTATTATTGTGCGCGGCCTGCCGGCCCTCTCCTGGGACATGGTCACGAAAATCCCGGAAGGCGGTTACTACATGGGCAAGGGCGGCGGCATATTGAACGCCATCCTCGGCTCGTTGTATCTTGCATCGGGCGGCACACTTCTGGCAATGATCTTCAGCGTGCCGATTGCCATGTATCTCAAAACCTATCTCGGCGATTCAAAATGGGGACATTACGTGCGTCTCTCCCTGGATGTGCTTTGGGGCATCCCGTCAATTGTATACGGCGCATTCGGATTCACATTGATGATCGCTCTCGGAATCCGCGCTTCATTATTAGCAGGCATCATGGTTCTGGCGCTGATCGAACTGCCGATCATGACGCGCGCCATGGACGAAGTCATCCGCCGTATGCCCGTTGATCTGGAACACGCTGCGCTTGCGCTCGGTTCAACAAAATTTGAAGTGGCATTGCGCGTGGTCACACGCCAAATGCTGCCCGGTATTACAACAGCCATCCTGCTGGGCTTCGGTCGCGGCATCGGCGATGCGGCCTCCGTATTATTCACAGCCGGCTATACCGACCGCATCCCCACTTCGTTGATGCGTCCCACGGCATCCCTGCCTCTGGCAGTTTTCTTCCAACTCGGCTCACCATATCCCGAAGTACAGCTACGCGGATACGCAGCCGCATTAATTCTCACCATCATTGTATTGGCCGTCAGTCTCGGATCGCGCTGGCTTTCCGCGCGGCTGAATAAATATACGATCAAATAATCCACCTACTCAATGTCATTCTGAGCAAAGCGAAGAACCTCTACGATTGTCTCAGAGACCCTTCGCTTTGCTCAGGGTGACATGCTAAAGGATAAACTAAAGGATAAACCATGGATGCTCATATTCAAGTTCGCAACTTAAATGTTTATTACGGCAAACAACAAGCGTTGAAAGACGTCAATATTGAAATCCCCAAGAATCAGATCACGGTCATCATGGGACCCTCGGGTTGCGGCAAGACCACCCTGTTGAAAACATTCAACCGCTTTCTCGAATTATCGGACGGGACACAACTCACAGGTGAAGTTTTGGTGGATGGTCAAAACATCTACGACCGTGAAGTGGATGTGACCGAGGTCCGCAAGGTGGTGGGATTGCTGGCACAACGCCCGTCGCCTCTGCCGATGTCCATCTATGACAATGTCGTCTACGGAATGAACATCCATAGGATGAAAAAGGATCGCAAAGAATATGAAGGTGCGGTCCGACATTATCTTGAGATCGCAGGTCTATGGGATGAAGTCCACAAGCGATTGCACGACCCAGCCACCAGCCTCTCCATTGGACAACAACAACGCCTCTGTCTGGCCCGCGGCTTGGCCGTTAAACCAGAGATCATCCTCGGCGACGAACCCACCTCCGCGCTCGACCCGATCTCATCGCAGAACATCGAAAGCCGTTTGCTTGATCTCAAAGACCAATACACCACGGTCATCGTGACTCACACCCTGCGTCAGGCAAAACGCCTTGCAGACTATGTAATCTATATGTATCTGGGTGAAGTCATCGAAGCAGGCCCTGCCCATGAAGTGTTTTCCAATCCCCAACATGAAAGAACAAAACAATATCTTGAAGGGTTGTTTTAGTACTCATCTCAAAATGTTAACCGGTACTTCCAAAATATATGTCACAAAAGCCGCCCCTGAAAATGGCGGCTTTCCCTTCTCGTAACTGCCCATCCGTTCATTTTCCTCCTTCGCAGACAAGTCGTTATCCTTTTTTTACCAAATTCCCGGCAACAAACGATAGCGCGTTTGCTGCGCATACTCTTTGTATCCGGGTAGCTCTGCCTGCAAAGTTTGATCTTCCAATGCGGTTCGTACGATCATCACCACGGCCAGTAAAATGGCGGGGACAAATGCCCAAAGTGAATCCAATAGAATGGGAATGAATACATAACCAAGCAGACCGCCCGCGTAACCCGGATGCCGCACCATTCGATATGGCCCTGTGCTGACGACATGATGTCCGCGCTCGGTCTGGATGCGGACCGTGCCGGAGAAAAAGCGATTCTCCACCAAAGCCCAGGAGGAAAAGCCGTAACCAAGTACAATGCCTGTTAGCGCAAGCAGGTTCATGGTTAAGTTGGAGGCGGGGGACCATGTGTAGTATTTATCCAGGCCCGCAATGACTAAGATCAAAATGGATCCCAGTCCAAGCAGGGGCGCGAGGATCTTATCCCATGATTTTGTATCTTTGGCCTGCATGAAGCGGGCGCGTTCTGCGATCAAGTCCGGGTGCTTTCGCGCCACAATGATACGGCTGATGGCAAAAGCCAGGATACTTGCAATGGCATACGCCCAGGCCTGCCACCAATCCCAGCGACTGGAAATGATCATCGGGATAAAGGGTGCGATGAACACAACCACGACCAACTGGACGACAGTGCGTAAAGGGAAGGTATTCTCATTTTCGGTCATAATTTCATCCTTAACCATTATAATAACCACAGACCCTGGATACAAACATGAAACTTACCCGTATTATCATCTTACTTTTGATCGCATTGACAACATTCCAATCCGTCCTTGCGCAAAATAACCAGCCGCTTGCCATCATCATGACCGCCGATGGTCCCATCATGCCGCCGATGCTGGAATATTTTAAACGCGGCATTGAAACAGCCGAACAGCGCAACGCGGAAGTGATCATCATCGAATTGAACACGCCCGGTGGAAGCGTGGACACCATGCTGGAGATGATCCAGGTGATGCGCGCCAGCAGCGTACCGGTGGTGGTGTATGTTTCACCCAACGACGCGATTGCGGGAAGCGCCGGTGCAATAATCACAATGGCAGGACATGCCTCCGCCATGGCGCCCAAGACAGCCATTGGCGCGGCGAGCCCGATTGATAATTCAGGCAATGATATTCAATCCACACTTGAAATGAAAATAAAGGAAATTTTAAAAGCGCGGGCCCGCGCCCTGGTGGAGGAGCGCGGCGTACCAGCGACCCAACTTGCCGAAGCCATGATAGATGATGCGAAAGCCGTCACAGCCAAAGAGGCGCTTGAAGCCAAGTTGATCGATTTTATTTCCGATGATACTGAAGATTTGTTACAGGAATTAAATGGCTTCACCGTACAAACGAAAGACAGCGAAATCACCATCCATACCGTGGATATCCGTACGGAAAACATCAACATTAGTTTCATCGAACAGTTGCTGCTAATGCTCACCGATCCAAACATCGCCTTCCTTTTGCTTGCCATTGGCGTACAAGCCATTCTGATCGAGATTTCATCGCCCGGCGGCTGGGTGGCCGGTTTCATCGGCGCGGTCTGCCTGGCTCTGGCTGTTTACGGCATGGGAGTATTATCCATCAACTGGTTTGGATTGATCCTGCTCCTGATCGCCTTTGTGTTGTTCATCCTCGATCTCAAAGCGCCGACACATGGCGCACTCACCGCGGCGGGCGTGGCTTCCTTTATTGTTGGCGCGCTGGTCCTGTTCAACTCGCCCGGCACGCCGCAATTCCAGCGCGTATCCGTTCCGCTCGTTGTCGGCATGGGACTCTTCCTCGGCTTGTTAACTTTTAGCGTGCTGATGTTCGCCATCCGCGCGCAGCGCACCCCCATCCGCCTCGGCGTGGAGACCCTGATTGGGCAAACGGGAACAGCCGTAATGTTCAAGCAGGATGCGGGACAGGTTCAAGTTGGAAGCGAATTATGGAGCGCAGTAAAATCTGCGGAGGCGGAATCCATCCGTAAGGGCGATTTCATCGAAGTAGTCGAAGTACGCGGATTACGTTTAGTCGTTAAGAAAAAATAACCTATCACGCTTCAAAGAGGACCTAATGCCTGCCACCCCTACGAGAGACAGAGTCAAACCCGAATCAATTTCACGCCCATTGCGCCGCCCGGAATGGATCAAAGTCCGTGCGCCCTCGGGCGAAACCTTCGAACGCCTGCAGGTGCTGATGCGTTCGAAAGAATTGCACACCGTGTGCGAAGAAGCCATGTGTCCAAACCTGGGCGAATGCTGGGGCAGCGGTACGGCAACCTTCCTGATGCTCGGTGACGTATGCACACGCACCTGCGCATTTTGCGACATCAAGCATGGCAAGCCCGCCTTAATGGATTGGGGCGAAGCCGAACGCGTGGCACAAGCCGTGAAATCCATGGAATTGAAGCACGCGGTCATCACCTCTGTAAATCGTGATGAAAGGCGCGACGGCGGCGCGCCCATTTTTGCGATGGTGATCCGGCGCATCCGTGAGTTACAGCACGGCTGCTCCATTGAAGTGTTGATCCCCGATTTCAAGGGCAGCATGGAAGCCTTGAAGATCGTCATGGAGGCACGCCCTGAGATATTGAATCACAATGTGGAAACCGTGCCGCGTTTGTTCAAAACCGTTCAACCGCAGGATAATTACGAATGGGCGGCAGCAACCTTATCCAACGCAAAGAAACTTGATCCGGAAGTGCTGACCAAGTCCGGCATCATGCTCGGCCTCGGCGAAACCATGGACGAGGTCAAAGCCGTGATGCGCGACCAGCGCAGTTGGGGCGTGGACATTCTGACCATCGGCCAGTATCTGCAACCCAGCAAAAAGCACATATCCATGGAACGTTATTACACCATGGAAGAATTCGCCGAACTGCGTGAATATGGAATGGAGATCGGCTTCAAGTGGGTGGAGTCGAATCCGCTGGTGAGGTCTTCGTACCACGCGGCGGAACAGGTCCGCGCGTTGAGCGTGGTACATCGCAAATTGTATGGTGAGCCATTGCCAGTGATGAAGTAAAGCGAGTAATAAGTAATATACATAAAATTTCCATCACAGCTGTGATGGAAATTTTACATTTAATCGATCCAAATCCAAACAAGGGTCAGTTAACACATGAAGTGCACTCTGATTAACTTAGAGAAAGGCTAAAGAGCTACTGCTCACCGAATACGGCATAATTTGGTTGCTTCACGACCAAAGGAGGCCGCCGATGAGCAGTAGTCAGGAATTGTACAACCAACTGAGCGAAAAGTTGAGAGAATTGGTGTCCGTTAAGAATAGCAAACAAGTTATCAACTGGATTTGGATTGTGGTCGGAATCTTGCAAAGCGAGTCGTGTCATCTGAGTCAGATTGCCAATTACCTGCCGATGAAAAGCAGGGCGGAGTCGCGGGTGACGTTGTTACGACGTTGGCTAATGAACTCGCATGTCAAAGTATGGAGCTTTTACAAAAAGGTCTTGGAGCATGTGTTTGCAGGTTGGTCAAATGTATCGGCCATCATCATCTTGGATGGTGTTATGCTGTTCGGAGATCGTTGGCAGGTATTTCGAGTGTCTTTGCTACATGGCAGTCGAGCGGTTCCCTTGGCTTGGACGGTTGTCGAAGGCAAAGGCTTGGTGAAGGTAACCAAGTTGAAAAGCATGTTGGAGAAAGTGCAGCGTTTTTTGAAAAGGCATGTCAAAGAAGTGCTGTTTTTGGCGGATGCAGGCTTTCGCAACTGGGATTGGGCTGAATTATGCACAGAATTGGGCTGGGATTACGGGATTCGGATCGCGTGTAACACCTATTTGACCTTGCCCAATGGAAGCGTAGATCGTTTGGATCGGCTGGTTCCTGAAAATCAAAACCGATACTTTCAGAACGCTTGGCTGACCAGGGAAGCCAAATGGCAAGCCAATGTATCAGTGACCTGGACGACTGACAAAGATGGAAAACCTGAAATGATTGCCGTGATGACCAATCAAATCGCTTGCCGAGCTCATTTGCGAGAATATGCCAAACGCATGAGTATTGAGCAAAGTTTTCGAGATGATAAGTCGGGTGGGTTCGATCTGGAACATACCCGACTGCAACACGCTGAACGGCTCAATCGTCTTTTGTTGGCGACTGCGATTGCCACGCTTTGGTGTCACGAACTCGGAGAATTCGTTCTCAAACAAGGAGATGATTTTCGTCGCCAAGTTGATCCATCTTTTCAACGTACGCTCAGCTTGTTTCAACTTGGTTTACGCTGGCTAAAACGCTCTTTGGCTACAGCAATTCATTTCCTACCTGCTTTTCAGGCTGCTTTATCTAATCTGCGCCTCAAGCCGGTTATCCTTCAACAACCTTCAGACACTAATGTGTAAGGTAATCAGAAGTGCACTATATTATCACCATATTATCATTTTTTAAGAAAAGAACACTTGTTCATGCAAATGATTTGGGTTATCATCTTAAAGTCAGGGGTGTCCTCACCCCAAAATCCCAATATATATCTCTTAAGAGGAGAAGATATGAACAAACGTTTGTTTTTCGTCATGCTGACACTCATCGTTTCTGCTTCGATGATTCTCAGTGCCTGCGCCCCTGCGGCCGTTGAAGCTCCCGTGACCGAAGCTCCGATGACTGAAGCTCCCACCGAAGCGCCTGTTGCCACCGAGGCACCCATGCCTGGTGTTGGTTCTCCCGAGCATCCAATCAAGGTGTTGTTCGTTCCCTCTGTGGATGCGAACATCATTACCACCGGTGGTGATGTCATGGCCCAGGCTTTGAATGAAGCCACCGGCCTGACCTTCGAAGTGGTTGTCCCGACCTCCTACGCCGCGACCATCGAAGAAATGTGCGCCTCCCCCACAGACACCATGGCCTTCATCCCCGGCCTCGGTTACGCCATCGCCAGCCAGTTGTGCGGCGTGGACGTAGCCTTCAAAGCCGTGCGCTTCGGCTACCCGGTTTACTGGGCAGAATATATCGTTGCCCGCGACAGCGAATACCAGACCCTGGCCGACTTGGAAGGCGCGACCTGGGGTTACGGTGACCAGGGTTCGACCTCCGGTTACATGGTCCCGACCGTTGAACTTGCCGCCGCTGGCATCACGCCCGGTGAACAGGTTCAGACCGGCGGTCACAACCAGACCGTTACCGCCGTCTACAATGGCGAAGTTGATTTCGGCACCGTCTTCTATAGCGTTCCGCTGAACCCGGATGGCGCCCCCATCTTCAGCTATGAAGACTACTTGGCTGGAAAGATCACCAGCCTGGAGCAGTACGAAATTCCTGCGGAAGCCATCCCGAACTGCGCTCCTGACGCTGAGGGCAAGAAACTCCTGTGCGACGGTTATCGCGTTTTGGATGCCCGCGCTAACATCCGCACCGAGGCCCCCGATGTGATGCAGAAAGTCCGCATGCTGGCTGTCTCTGCTTCCATTCCGAACGATACGATGGCCTTCGGCCCCGATTTCCCGGCCGACTTGCGCGCCCAGATCGAAGCGGCATTGCTTGCTTTTGCTGAGACCGAAGCCTGGGACGCCTCCATCGGCTCTGCCGACTTCTATGGCTGGTCTGGTATTTTGCCCGCCACCGACTCCGAATACGATGTGGTCCGCGAAATGGTTACCGCCACTGGCTACAAACTTCCAGAATAGTATCTCCCGTTTGTTGTAAGAATTTGGGGCAGGGAAAATTCCCTGCCCCAATTGTAATTATTTCTCCGTATTTAAAAAATCAGAAAGCTAGGGGGTGGAATCACATTCCGCACTAATACAGGGCGCGGAAATGCGCCAAAATCACTTTTTCAGGAATGGCATATGCTTCAAATAAAAAACCTGACCAAAATTTACGAAGGCGGCGTCAAAGCGCTCGATAATGTAAGTTTTGATGTGCCGGATGGCCAGTTTCTTGCAGTGATTGGCCTGAGCGGATCGGGGAAATCCACATTGTTGCGCTGTATCAACCGCCTGATCGAACCCACCGACGGCCAGATTCTCTGGAATGGCGAGGATGTCACCAAAGCCTCGCCGGAGGAAATGCGCCGCATCCGTCGCAAGATCGGCATGGTCTTCCAGCAGTTCAACCTTGTCCATCGTTCCAAAGTGATCACCAATGTGCTGGCTGGCAGGCTGGGATATATCAACCCGGCCTGGAGTTTGTTGAATCGTTTCCCAAAAGCCGATATGGAAAAAGCCATTAAACAATTGGAACGAGTGGGGATTGCCGACAAGGCCAATGAGCGCGCGGATGAGTTGAGCGGCGGCCAGCAACAACGTGTGGGTATCGCCCGCGCCCTGATGCAGGATCCGGAAATCATCCTGGCCGACGAACCGGTCGCCAGCCTCGACCCTGTCCTGGCGCACAGCATTATGAAACACCTGGAAGATATCAACGATAAAGACGGTGTGACTGTATTATGCAGCCTGCACTTCCTTGACCTGGTCCATCGTTACGCCGACCGGGTGGTTGCCTTGAATGATGGGAAACTGGTCTTCGAGGGTCTGCCCAGTGAGATTGACGATCAGAAATTCAAAGATATCTATGGCCGCGATGCCGAGCGGATAGGGTGAGGATGCCATGAAAGATAATAACAACAAGAAAAAAGCATCTCCCTGGAAATCCCTTCAGGTGGGATTGGCAGTCCTCGCGGGCTTGCTTGTTTATGCCTACGGCTTTCAAATTACCAAAGTGGACCTGGAAGACCTGCGCAGTGAACGGCGGCAACAAAGCCTGACGCGCGTGATGCGTGCGCTTGCCAAGCCTGAAATCTTCGAATACGAACAGGAAGTGGAGATCATCAACTCTCCGATTTATTTGCCCTGCACGACAAATAGCGTCCCGTCAATGCCGGAACCCGATAAGGTTGGGCCGTATCTCGTGATCACCCCCGCCTGCGCCAATGCCGGTGAAACGGTGCAAGTGGAAGGGTTTAATTTCGCTCCCCACACCATCGGCCCACTTCGCTTTGTCCCCAGCAGTGACCCGGCCAACACGGTCGCGATTGGGCGCGATAACGTGGAGACTGACGATGCAGGCCACTTCATCTTTGAAATGACCCTCCCCAAGCGGTTCAGCGAGGATGTGCAATATATCCGCGCCACCCTGCGCCGCAATGTCGGCTCGCCCCACTTTACCAAAACTGCCTACGATACCTGGGAAAAAATCGTCGAGACCGTTTTCCTGGCCCTTTTAGCAACCACCTTCGGCACCTTTCTCGCTATCCCGCTTAGCTTCATTGCCGCGCGCAACCTGATGAAGCCGGTCAAAAGCCCATTGTCCAGCATCGCCTTATCCATTCTGGGTTGGCCCATCGGCATTGCGCTGGGCTATCTCATCGTCCGCGGGGTGGAGGGATTAAGTCGGCCATTTACTGAAAATATTCTAATCAACCTGGCCTCCATTATCCTGACCCCTGCTTTAGTTTTGTTTGGCATCCGCTGGGCTTTGCCCCAGGAGGAAATCTCCAAACCACCTACTAACCTGCGCCTGGCACGGCTGGGCGTTTTGGTCCTGACGATCCTGGTCAGTTTCTTTGGCCTGTTCCAACTTGCCAGCCTGGCCAAGAACCTGGGACTGCTGGGTATCTCCACTTTGGGGCCGCTGGCCTTCCTCGGCAACTTCCTGTTCCAGGCCGGGGATATTGTAGGCATCATCACACCCGCGTTGGGAGGCCTGGCGGCTGGCGGAGCATTGAGCAGTTTCATGGGCCGCCTGGGCCAGCAAACTGCGGAAAAATTATCGCCCGGCGGCGTGAAACTCTTCAACATCGTGTTTTCCACGCTGGCTGGCGCCGTCACATTTGGGTTGCTCGGACAATTAGTGGAGTGGCTGTATCAAATTGGACAACCCTTTTATACCCTGTGGGGACCTGTGCTAACTGGCTGCCTGCTGGGTCTTGTGCCGGCAATCTTTACAAGACCTAAAGACACATTGCCCACCGGCATGGTGATCTACTACATCACACGCACGTTCCTGAACGGCCTGCGCTCCATCGAAGCACTCGTCATGGCGATTGTGTTCGTGATCGCGGTGGGCATTGGCCCATTCGCGGGCATGATGGCCCTCGGCCTGCACACCATCGTCAGCCTTGCCAAACTTTACTCGGAACAGGTTGAAAGCATCATGGCCGGCCCGCTCGAAGCCATCCAGGCCACCGGCGCGAACCGCTTGCAAACCATCATCTATGCCGTCATCCCGCAGATCGTCCCGCCCTATATTTCCTACACCATGTACCGTTGGGACATCAACGTGCGCATGTCCACCATCATTGGTTTTGTGGGCGGTGGCGGCATTGGTTTCCTGCTTCAGCAAAATATTAACCTCCTGAACTATCGCGCGGCAAGCGCGCAAATGTTTGCCATTGCTATTGTTGTTGCAAGCATGGATTACGTGTCTTCAGTCTTGCGGGAAAAAGTTGTGTAAACTAAACTTTTATTAACCCATAAAAAGGGACTGGCTCAAAAAAAAGCCAGTCCCTTTTTATTTTAGTCATATCGCTTTACATTTGCATCCTGTATTTTTTCAAGGCGCGCCAGCCGACGAGCATCTTTTCCTTTTCATCCCACATGCGGAAATAAAGCGACTTCAAACTGTCCTTAAACGTGAGCGGCTCGATCTGGAAGATCAGGTTTTCGTTATGACATTCTTCAAGTTTATAGTTCGGAATCTTCGGGCTGAGGTGGTGGATGTGATGAAAGCCAATATTTCCTGTGAACCACTGCAAGACCTTGGGAAGTTTGTAGAATGAACTACCATCCATGCCGGCTTTGAAGAACTGCCAATCCTGATGACGCTCCCAATAGGTCGGATCGAAATTGTGTTGCACATAGAATAACCACACGCCCGCGCCGCAAGCCATGAGCAAAATGGGAATCTCAACCAGTAAATACGCCTGCCAACCGATATGATAGATCGCCCAACCGACAAAGCCGAACAGGGCGATATTCGTCCAGACCACGCTGTTCTTCTCGCGCTTGCCGGCATCCTTTTCCCAGAAACGATGTCCGAACGCAAAGACGATCAGGGCGCCAACGGTAAAAAGGATAAGCGGATTGCGCATCACACGATAGCCTAATTTTTTATACCAGGGCGCGACGAGATACTCCTCCACGGTCATGGTGTAGACGTCGCCAATGCCGCGGCGGTCGAGGTCGCCGGCGGTGGCATGGTGTATGGCATGGGAATGCTTCCAGGCATAATAAGGAGTCCAGACCGCCACACCGAGCAGCAAACCCAATCGGTTATTCGCAAGCGGGGTTTTGAGGAAGGAACCGTGGCAGCAATCATGGAAGATGATGAACATCCGCACCATAAATCCTGCCGCAGGAATGGTGATCAGGAACGTCAACCAATACCCTATCTCCAAACTGCGATATGCCAGATACCACAAGGCAAAGAAGGGAATGACCGAATTGAACACCTGCCACAAACTGCGCCGCGTTTCAGGGTAGGCATATTTTGAAACAACCGACTGCCATTTGATTTTTCCAATACTCATTTTTCTCTCCGTTTTTTTAATAATTAAAGTCATACCACCGGTATTATTACCGCTAATGCTATTGTGTCCCTATCATACTCTGATATTCCAATCCTGCGTCTGCCAATGCAAGCATACCTAATAGCACCAATATTTTTGGCATAGCCTGTCCGTTTGTCCTTGTTCACATCGTACCCTATGGGCGCCCCTGACTTAAATGCCCCAGCAAATTCTGCAAGGACAGGTCCGCCAGCGATGAAACCGTGATGTCGCCGCGAACGCCCATCCTGGCAGTTAATGGATTGGGGACAGCCGCCACGAAGATCCCTGCGCGGCGGGCAGCCTCCACACCGTTGAGCGAATCCTCAAAGACGATCGCTTCTGTATTCCGGACCTTGAGTTGCTCCAACGCCTTCAGGTAGATGTCCGGGTTGGGCTTTGTTCTGCCGGGCGGAACGTCATCCTGACAAATAATGTGCTTGAAATAATGAAAAATGCCAAGTCTTTTCGCGTGCGTATCCACCCACGAATGCGGCGAGCTTGAACCAATGGCAGACTGTATGCCTTGTTCCCGCGCCTGCTCGATCATCTTAATCACACCCGGCATAATCGAACTCGCCCGGATCAGCAGATCAGATTCTCTTCGGTAGCGAGTGCGCATCGAAACAGGATCCAGCAGTCCCTGAGAAAGAAACGAAAGATGTTCCGCCGCATCAAAGTTCGAGAGGCCGTATCCGCCGATCGTCTTTTCCCATTCATCGATGGGAAGCTCAAATCCGTGTTCGTGATAAATGGACTGCCAAACCAATACTTCGGGCGTCTCTGTATCCAGGATCAGCCCATCGAAATCAAATATCAGCGCCTTAATCATCCACGTCCATTCTACTCATGTGCGAAGGCTGCACTCCAGCAGTTGCCGGAAGAGTACGCGCAGGCTGGCCATTCTTCACCATCCGTGCAAGGTGTTTCACCATCACCGCCTGCCGTGCGGAAGCTTTTGCGCCGAGGTCTTCCAGGACCGGTTCAAGCCATGCTTGATATGAACGTACATTTAAATAAACGGGGCGCCCACGGCGGTCTGGCAGGTTTGCCACGAGGGATGTGATTTTTCCACTGACATCGTTTTCATCGGGATGTATGAGAGGCGTCAACACAACGCCATACATGCCGGAAACAATGTTCGCATAACATTTGATGCCCTGATGTACAAATCCCATTACACGATTCGGCGCAGGTTCAACAGGATGCAGCAATTGCGGCACAATTTGATAATGCAGATTTTGCACCGCGTGCAAGTCCACGGATTGCATGCGCCTCCAACTTAATCCCTCGGCACGCTCAGGACGGCGCCTGGGGTTTGATTCTGTTTTCTCAAACAGACTGACATCCCATACCCGCTGCCATGCATAGACGGAGAAGCCTGTCATCCGCAGCACAGGGAAGACATCGCTGGTCTCGTCCACTTCTGCAATCACGTGCACCGCCTGCCACTCTCCCGCTTGAATCGCAAGATGTTCGATCAAGGCCGGCAATTGCGGGTCATTTAAGTTTGATAAAGGCGCAAGGTATAACAACCTTGCAAACGACTCTTCCCGCGTATGAATGATCCCGCCCAGCAAAGCGGACTCGCCGCCATTTTCAATCGCCGCATATAAGTGACGCGCAGGGTTGATATATGCCAGCAAACCCAGCGCCCCCAAAGGATGACCACGCGTGAGGGCACGCGCGTTATCCAGGGTTAACACATCATTTCGATAACGTGCAAGGGTGGGGATGTCGAGCAGATCAAGGGAGCGAATGGACATTATTATTTTATATTCTTGCGAGGGTATTAACTTGCCAGCGAAATAAAATACTCATGGAAACGTGCATCGCCGGTCAACTCGGGATGGAAGGAAGTCGCCAGCAAATGGCCTTCCTGCGCTGCAACGATACGACCGTCTTCGAGAGCCGCCAGCACCTTTGCATTTCCAGTGACCGATTTAATGATTGGCGCACGGATAAAAACCGCGTGAAAAGGATGCTCCGTGCCAGTGGCCTTCATCAACTCGTCAATTTCGAGATCGGTTTCAAACGAGTCAACCTGTCTGCCAAAAGCGTTGCGCTCGACTTTGATGTTCATCAATCCAAGCAGGGGCTGGTCACGATTGATATCTTTTGAAATAAAGATCGCACCCGCGCAGGTTCCCCAAATCGCATGGGTCTTGCCAAATTCCTTTAATGGCTCCATCAATCCGTAGGCAGTCGCAAGTTTGCCAATCGTTGTGGATTCACCGCCGGGTATGATCAAACCATCCAGCCCATCCAGATGTTTTGGTAGGCGCACTTCAGCCGTATCCACGCCAATCTGCTTGAGCATGGAAATATGTTCTGCAAAATCGCCTTGCAAGGCGAGGACTCCGATTTTCATCATCATGCAACGTGGGGCTGAGTGAGCCCGCTCCTACAATAAAATTACCGCCCACGTCCTGCAAGTTTTTCTCCCTCGGGCATCTGCGAAACATTGCGGCCAACCATCGCTTCACCGAGATTCCTGCTCACTTCCGCGAGAATGGATGCATCCTGATAATGCGTTACAGATTTGACAATGGCCGCAGCGCGCCTGGCAGGGTCGCCGGATTTGAAAATGCCGGAGCCGACGAAGACACCGTCCACGCCGAGTTGCATCATCAAAGCCGCATCCGCAGGAGTCGCGACTCCGCCCGCCGCAAAATTGACAACAGGCATACGTCCGAGTTCCTTCACTTCCTTTACCAGGTCATACGGTGCGCCGTTATTCTTGGCAAAGGCCATCAGCTCTTCATCGTTCATCGTCCGCAATTGACGAATGGAGCCGATCACACTGCGGGCATGGCGCACGGCTTCCACCACGTCACCTGTGCCAGCCTCGCCCTTTGTGCGGATCATCGCGGCGCCTTCGCCGATGCGGCGCAAGGCCTCGCCGATATTGCGGCATCCGCACACAAACGGAACCTTGAAGTTGTGCTTCAAGATATGATGTTCTTCATCGGCGGGGGTGAGCACTTCAGATTCATCAATGTAATCCACGCCGAGCGATTCCAAAATTTGAGCCTCCACAAAATGACCAATGCGGCACTTCGCCATCACAGGGATGCTGACTGCATCCATGATCTTCAGGATCATATCGGGGTCAGACATGCGCGCCACGCCGCCATCTGTGCGAATATCGGCAGGGACGCGTTCCAGCGCCATCACTGCACACGCACCGGCATCTTCCGCTATTTTGGCCTGCTCGGCATTCACCACATCCATGATGACGCCGCCTTTTAACATTTGGGCTAAACCTTTCTTCTCAATCCATGTACCAGTCTTTGTTTCCATATTCATTAACTCCTTGTCTTGAATGCACCTGGATTCTACCATGCAGGCCATATTTAAATGATAAGAAGACTGTAAACAAAAACGCCTCATGCTTAACTGTGCGCTGACTTGGCAAACGAACAGAATCCACTCCCCAAATGTCTCTTGACAAAACCCACTTAAAGGATACAATTATTACAATGATACAATTAGTACAATATAAAGATGGCTTATGACAGAGAAAAAGCTCACCCTGCAACTTGATTTTCATTCCGGATTGCCCATTTACACTCAGATCGTAAATCAGATCCAAAGCCAGTTGGCGAATGAACTTCTTAAACCAGGCGACCAGTTGCCAACCGTCCGTGCATTGGCATTGGAGTTGCGAGTCAATTTCAACACCGTGGCGCGCGCATATCGCATATTGGATGAAGCGAGGATCATATCCACGCAGCAGGGACGCGGCACATATATCACCGAGATCCCGCCGCCAGAGGTCAGCAAAAAGCTCAGGCGCGAATCGCTTGCTGCTCTAACACATCGGTTCGTCAGCGAGGCATTTCGGTTGGGTTTCTCAGAGCGTGAAGTCAGCCAGATGGTGAGAGACGGTTTGAAATCGTGGAAAGAAACGGCTGAGAACGACAGCGAATAGTGATTAATCAGGAGAATGAAACATGAACGCAAGACTACTTAAATCCATAATCCAGAGAAAGAAAGATGATCCGCACATCCCGCCAATTGCAGGGACCTTATTTGGTATGTTCCTTGTTATTGCGATATTGGGGGTGGTCGTTGGCGACGGTAAATTTTCAGATGCAGTATTAGGCAGCTGGGTAATTATCTGGATGTTGATCGGCATCTATATGCTATTCGCCTTGAAGGTTGCCTCGCAATGGGAAAAGGTGATCATGCTGCGGCTCGGCAAATTCACGAGTTTGAAAGGCCCCGGCTTGTTTTGGCTCGTCCCAATCGTGGACAGCGCCGCGACCTGGATCGATCATCGTGTGATGGTCACGCCATTTGCCGCGCAAAAAACCCTGACGAAAGATACCGTGCCCGTCGACGTGGATGCCGTGCTTTTCTGGGTTGTGTGGGATGCCGAGAAAGCCGCACTTGAAGTTGAAGATTATCGCGCCGCAGTCGATTGGGCGGCACAGACTGCCTTGCGCGACATCATCGGCAAAAAGATGCTGGCGGATATTTTGGTCGGGCGCAGTGCAATTGATAAAGAATTACAGGCTGTGATCGATGAACGCACCACGCCCTGGGGTGTGACCGTCCAATCTGTGGAAATTCGCGACATTGTCATCCCGCAGGAATTGGAGGACGCCATGTCCCGCCAGGCACAGGCTGAACGCGAACGCCAGGCGCGGGTCATTCTGGGTGAATCTGAAAAGCAAATCGCCGCTTCATTTGCCGAGGCTTCGCAGGCTTATATCAACAATCCCACTGCACTACACCTGCGCGCCATGAACATGCTCTTTGAAGGTTTGAAAGAAAAGGGCGCACTGATGATCGTACCTTCATCTGCATTGGATACGATGAATCTCGGTGGTTTGAGCGGCATGGTTTCACTGGCACAAAATAATTTGCCGAAGGAAGACCAGGGTTGAAAATTACCAGGCTTTCAGGTGAAAGGTTTACAATTTATTGCCTTCAACCTGAAAGCAATCTGTTTCACGTGAAACGTGTAGCAAGGAGATATCCATGTCAACTCGTAATACAATCTTTATTGTCCTAGTCATGATTATGGCAGCCGCACTGGCAGGTATCCTGCTTTGGAATCATCTACCTGAGCAAATGGCGTCACACTGGAGCGTGAACGACCAGGTGGACGGCTACATGTCCAAATTCTGGGGCGTGTTCCTGATGCCGCTCATCAGCGCTGGAATGTTTCTGCTCTTTCTCATCATCCCAAACATTGATCCGCTTAAGGCCAACATCGCACAATTTCGCGAGACCTTCAATATTTTCATTATACTGATCGTGGCTTTTATGCTTTACATTCACGGGCTGACATTAACCTGGAGTCTCGGCTACCAGGGTTTCCAGATGAGCGCCGCCATGCTGCCTTTTTTGGGCATCTTGTTCATTGCCGTCGGATATATGCTGAGAAAAGCGAAGCGCAATTTCTTCATCGGCATACGGACTCCCTGGACTCTCTCCAGCGATTCGGTCTGGGATAAAACGCATCAACTCGGCTCGATCCTGTTTATGCTTTCAGGGGCATTTGCCATCGCTGGAAGTTTTTTCGGCGGTAGAACTGCCTTCTGGCTGATCTTCGTCCCGCTGATCGGATCCACCCTGTTTCTGGTGATCTATTCTTACGTTTTATATCGTAACGAGACACAGGCTTAAGAATAAAATGCGCGGCTCCAGCCAGGGAGTTGCGCATTTTTGTTTCACGTGAAACAAAAGGAGAGCGAAATGAATAATGAACTTCAAAAATGGGAATATCGTGTACAAACCATTGGTTCCATGTTTGGCACAAAGGATGAAAACATCGAGGCTGTGTTGAATGAATGGGGTGAAGAAGGATGGATCGTGACCCACGTATATACGCCGGAAAACAGTGGGAAAGTGACCATTGTTGCCAAACGTCCACTGACACGCGAAACGATCCGCCGCCGTTCCATGCCGTCGATTTGATTCTGGAGAAAACATGCTTGAAAGAAAACCTCTCACCTGGTTTTTGATAATTACATTTCTAATTTCGTGGCCGCTGTTTCTCGCCCCGCTTTTGTTCGAAGAGATGAACACGACCACAAAACAATTGCTGTCTCAAGGGTTATGGGCGCTTGCCATGTGGGGGCCTGGCTTCGCCGCCATCCTCACAACTTTGTTTGCAGCCAAAAAACCTTTCAGTAGTTTGCGATTGAATACATTGGGGCCAAAACGTTATTATCTTTGGGCCTGGCTTTTACCGATTGTATTGACCATCATGGGCGGATTATTGACCCTCTTATTCGGCATAGCAAAACTGGATTTGAACTTTGCAATGATCTCCGATTCAATGGCAGGCGGCGCAGATATTCCGGCCGGGATTATCGTACTGGCACTGATTCTGTTTGCATTCACGCTGGCGCCTCTTATCAACTTGCTCTTTGCACTTGGCGAGGAACTTGGCTGGCGCGGATTTCTACTTCCACATTTGATGCCATTGGGTCAATGGAAAGCCATCATGATCAGTGGGGTCATTTGGGGAATTTGGCATGCGCCCGCAATCATACAGGGACTTAATTATCCGGGCTATCCCATCCTCGGGATATTCATGATGATCGTCTTTTGTGTATTGCTTGGCACAATCTTTTCGTGGTTGTATCTGAATACAAAGAGTCCCTGGGTGGCAGCTTTGGCACATGGGGCAGTCAACGCGGTTGCCGGGTTGCCAGTCTTATTCTTTCAACCCGGTTTCAATATGGCATTGGGCGGAACGATTGCTACGCCAACCGCATGGATTGGCATGGCATTATTCATCGCATGGCTGATGTGGACAAAACGACTTCCAGTGCAGAGTCCGGTTGCAGAAACGGGAGCAGTTGCCAGTCAAGAATGAGGCGAAACTACTTTAGAACATTTGTTCTGAATGATGGGTCAAAAAATGGGCGATGGTGAGTCGCCCATTTTTATATCATCCTAAATGCATCGGCATGATGACATGTAAAAAATCATCGTCGCCGACTGGCTTGACCACGCCAGGCGCATTTGCCGCGGAGGTCTCCAAGGCGACATTCGGGGTCTTGATCACCTCCAACGCCTCGCGTAAAAATTTGACATTGAACGCGATCAGCACACTGCCGCCATCCACTGTGGCTTCCACGATGGTTTCGTTCTTGCCGGTTTCCTCGGAGGCGGCGGAAATTTCCACTTCGCTGGGCTGCATTTCGCCCTTGGATTCTTTGATGTCCAAACGAGCGACATTGGAACCTTCGCGCGCAAAAATTTCAGCCTGCTTGCAAGCCTTGAGAAGCGAGGCGGTTGAAACCAGCGTGCGCGATTTGTAACTGCGCGGAATAATCTGATGGTAATCGGGAAAGGTGCCATCGATCAGTTGTGAAACAACTTCCACATCTTTCACACGGAACAAGACCTGCCCGCGATTCTTTGGCACAACCATGTAAATAAGCCCTTCACCATCCGCTGCAACCCGAGCCAGTTCGTTCAACGCACGCGCAGGGATGATGATATTGATGGGTTGTGAAACACTTTGTGAAAGCTGCGCCTTGCGGACGGAAAGACGGAAGCCATCCGCCGCCGCCATTGTGACCTTGTCTTTTTCAACATTCATCAAGACGCCCATCAAAACCGGGCGGGCTTCGTCTGTGGAAGCCGAAAAAGCGACCTGATGGATCATCTCTTTGAAATCAGCCACATTCAATTGAACCGCGCCCTCCATGTCAGGCGTGGGCAATGGCGGAAATTCCTGCGAGTCGATGCACTTGATGTCGTTGTTCGATGCGCCGCCCTTCACATGCAGGTTTTGCGTTTTCACATCGAGGGTCATTTGCACCTGATCGTTCGGCATGGCGCTCACCAAATCTGAAAAAGTTCTCGAAGGCACCGTGGTCGAACCCTCTTCGTCGATCCGCGCCGCGATCCAACACGTAATTCCCAATTCAAGATTGGTGGCTGAGAGTCGCAGGCGGCCTTCATCAGTCGCAACTAAAATATTGGATAATACAGGAAGCGTACTGCGCGGAGACACAGCGCGTGAGACAATGCTCAAGCCGCGTGCAAGGTTTTCTTGAAGGACAGTTACTTTCATAGGCGTTCGCCCTCGATTTCTCCTGATTAATTTCAAAAGTATATCATTAAGTATGCAGGGCGTGCGTCGCAGCCTGCCATGGTCGGCTTGATTTTAGAATCCCTTTGCGGTATTCTTCAATCTCCATTCGGTTGCCCGGACAGGCCGAATCCAAGGGATGATCTTTAATGATGAATTGGGAAGATAGAAAAGACGAACTGACACATGCGCTTAAAGCAAAACGCTTTGGGCTTATCACCGATGTGGACGGTACCATCAGTCCCATTGTGGATGTGCCGGATTCTGCCCGCGTTACGCCAGCAAACTTACGCTTCCTGTCCCGACTGCAAAAACAACTGGCCCTAGTGGCGATTATATCCGGCCGCGCTGCGGAAGATGTGGCTCACAGGGTAGGCTTGACCGGCCTGGTCTATGTTGGCAATCATGGCATGGAAACCTGTGTGGACGGAAAAGTACAGGTATCCGCCAAGGCCCAAGCCTACCGCGAGACGCTTTTGGAAGCCGGGCTCGAGATCAAGAGAAATATGCTCAAGGGGATGCGCTTCGAAGATAAAGGCGTCACACTTTCGGTGCATTATCGCCAAACAGGGATACCGGAAAAAATTGCGGTCGAACTGGCTCCCCTTATGGAAGATATTGCCAGAACGCATGGCCTGGACTTGACACAAGGACGGATGGTTTTCGAATTTCGCCCGCCGGTCAAGGTCGACAAGGGTACAGCCTTCGAAGAATTAATTAAAACCCGCCAATTGGATGGCGCTGTTTTTATTGGCGATGACACAACCGATATAGGCGCATTCCAAACCGCGCGCAGATTGCGAGAATCAGGTCAGTGTTTGTGTTACGGGTTGGGGGTCGCAGCTCAAGGCGCGCCCAGGGCCGTTTTAACGGAGGCAGATTTCCTTGTTCAGGAAGTTGCGGGGGTTGAATCCTTTTTAGGCTGGCTGTCAAAATCATGCATTGCGTCGTCCACCTGACGATAGAACCAGTCATGGATATCTGCGTTTATAACAATTTTCCGCAGGGCTTCAGCGCGCTTATTCTTTTCATCCGGCGGCATGGTTAATCCCTCATGAATGGCGTTGGCGGTCCCAAAAGTGTCAAACGGAGAGACGGTGAGCGCATGCTCACCAAGTTCGTAAAATGCTCCGGCGTCTTCTGAGAGAATCAGAACGCCATCCTTTTGATTGACGAGCACACCTTCCTTGGCAACCAGGTTCATCCCATCGGCTATCGGGTTCACCAGCAGTACATCATAGAATTGCATGGCGGCAATCGCACGCTCATAGTTATCGCCTACAACAATCCGCACCGATTCCCAGAAAGGGGTGCTGTAGTTGGCATTGATCATCCCGGCTTCAGACATAATATCCCGCAGATAATTCTGATATTCATCCACTTCCATACGGGACGGAACAAGCAGGGCCATCATTTGCACTTTGCCACGATGCTCGGGATGTTTTTCCAGCAGGGTGCGGTAAGCTTCGAGGCCGCGTAAAATATTCTTACTCGGTTCAACCCGATCGACCCGCAAAATCAACTTGCGGTCACCGACAAAGTTATACAGTTGAGACTTGAGCAGGTGGGTCTGCGGTTCTTCAACCAGGGACTGCAGTTTTTGTGTATCAATTGAAATAGGATAGGCTATGGCCTTGACCACATGTTCGTTGTAATAAACCGTATTCCGGCTGCCACGCGAATGTGCATCCTCCAGATAAAAACGACAGGTCTCAACGAAGTTAAAAGCGTCTTTCTGGGTTTGAAAACCAACCCGGTCGGCTTGCAGCAAACTGGTTAAAATCGCCTTGCGTATCCGGTTGGGCAATATCCGCCAGGCATCCGGCCCTGGCCACGGAATATGAATAAACGGTTGAATTTGCACACGCTCGCCTAATAATTCACGCAGATAATAAGGCAGCAAATACAGGTGATAATCCTGCGGGAGAATGATGACGGGGCGCTTTTCATCCTTTATCGTCTCTGCCACCACGCCGGCAAACGCGCGGTTGATTTCCACATATCCATTATCCCAGGCATCCCAGGTTTCCTGCGTAATACTGGGATTGCGCGGTGTATCCCATAATTGATGCTGGGTAAACCACAGCAGGGGGTTTGCAATCTCATTGTAATAACCCTGATAAGCTTTTTTGGAGGGCTGCATCAAACGCAGAGAAATGCCCTCGACATTTTTCGGTTTTTCACCGCTCGCCAGCAACCAGCGGTAATCATCTTTGCTCATGGCGGCCGCCACCCAAAGCACATCGTGCTTTTCAGCCAATGCGCCCAGTGCCGTTACCAAACCTCCGCTCCCACGACGGGCTTCAAAGAGGCCGTTCGGTTTTCGCTTGAATTCAAACGGTCCACGGTTTGAAACAACAACAATTAACGGTTTCATGGGGATCTCCGATCACCAACAGGGAATCCCCTGTTATTGAATACTTCATCGATAAGTATTCTAACAGTCGGAGGAAGGGGTGTCAATTTTTAGTGATTTATATTTTTAAAAATGGCATTTATTTTACTGGGCAGGCTGGGTTGCTGCCCAATTATCTTACAAACATCTCCAACACCCTTTCCTCCCTCTTCACCCATGTCGACCCTTCCACATCACGCCGCGCCTGGAATCCCAACACACGCCGGCGTACCTCATCCGCAAGCAAAGCCTCAATCGCCGCCTTCCACTCTAAAATTCCAGACTCTCGTTTTTCTTTTCCCACAGCCTGACAAAATACTGCATTCCCCTCATTCAGCACTTCGCGAATCGAAATCAAATCTACGCAAACGATCGCCCGCGCGGACGCCATATACTCAAACATCTTCATCGGGTTGATGACCTCGGCAATGTCCTGCCCGCTGCTGGCTTCAATCGAACGACTATATGGCATCAGCAAAATATCCGACGCGGTTTGATAAAGCGGGATGCTTTCATGTTTCACAAAACCTGTCATCGTCACGTTATTCATCTTCGCATTTTGCAATTGCCCGCGCCAATGCGCCACCAACTCAGGCGTGCCGCCCACCCATAAAAAATTCACCCGCGGCATCTGTTTTGCAAGTTCAAACAATAAATCTGCGCCCCTGCCGGGATAAATATGACCTGTGAACCCAACTGTCGTTCCCTCGGGTAGATTCAATTGACGACGCGCCTCGGCTGGACTGGGCAACCCATCATATTTTTCCAACTCGACGCCATTCGGCGCGACGAGCAGCGCTTCTTCCTTAAACTGGATTTTGGTCGAGCGTTCCAAAACCTTCTTCAACGCTGACGTAGTGACCGTCATCACCTTATGTCCGCGCGCTTTCCAAAATTGGCGCAGCCACCACGCGCCCATCTTGCCCGACACATCTGCGTGCATTTCAAGGACAACCGGATAACCAGCCCACAACCCCAACACCGCGGATTGTGGAAGCCAGGTATAAATCAGATCCGCTCCAAATCTTTTCACAGCACGCTGGGCATGGAAGATAAAGTCAAAGCGTTTGAGCCGCTTGATGGAGGGGAGCAGTTCAAGGTCGGGCACGAGGCGCAGGCCATAATGCGCAAGAAGCGATTCGTGAGTCGCAGGCTCGGTCTCGGCAGGCGCATACATCCGCAGATCATGTCCCAACTGCATTAAAGCCTGGGCGACCTTCATCGCTTGAATTGAATTTGCGGTGAGAGAAGGGATGCGAGAGTTGGTGATCAGGGCTATCTTCATCCTTTATCCTCCATCTTCCATCCTTATTTCCTTCAATCCGCGCCAGGCCATGATGCCCACCGATGCAATGTAATAGAACGAAAGCAGGGCGGCCGCAGCAAGAATGCCGTAACGCGAAACAAAAAGGAATGACAAACCAAGTTTGAGCATCCCAATGATCAAAGTAACGTAAATTGGAAATTCGGGCAGGCCCAGCGAAAGCAATAATGGACGATTCCAAAACAGGCTGTAATTAAAGACCAGGCCAATGGTCAATGCAATCAGGGCTGGATACGCATCAAGATATTGTTCGCCTGAATAAATGAGAATGACCCAGCGTCCAAAGAGCATGAGTCCCAGGCCAAGTGCAAGGTTGTAAACCAGTGAAAGCGCCGTGATCTTTCGCAGAAAATCCTTGAGGCGATGCCATGCTTTTTCCACAACAAGACGATTGATCTCTGGAAAGGTCGTGGAGATAAGCGGGTCGGCCGGGATGGCCAGGAAATGGACAATGGTATAAGCCACACGATAATAACCGACTGCGGTTGTATCGAGGAAGAAACCGATCCAGATCAATTCGCTTTCGCGGAAAATCTTGATGATGGTCGCGCTGATATTGGAACTGAACGCAAAATGAAGCAACACGCGCGCGGAAGTTAACGCGGAGAGCGGCGTCTTCCACCATCCACTGCCAAGCATGCGCTGTAATTGCACTTGTGCGGTGATGAACATGCCGAGTCCGAGAATGGTCTTGCCAAGCAGGTACGCACCCAGCACAACCGGCAGTGTGCCCTTCAAGAAAAATGCGCCGACGATAATCAGTGTTGTAAAAATGCTTTGCACAAGGTTGATCGTGCCTTGCAGCCTGATCCTATCCGTCACCTGCAAGATGCCTGTGGATGTTTCTGTATTGAAGTTCGCCAACAAACCAAGTGCATAAACTGTGAACATCCAGGCCACGCCGGGGGTTTTCGCAAGATATGTTTCTGCGTAGCCTGCTGTCAAAACAACAACGAGGAAAGCCAGCAGCGAGACAATTCCCTCCGTCAATCCGGCCGCTTTCATGATCGCCGAGGCTTTATCTTTTTCTCCCTTATTGAGATATTCGCCGCCATAGCGCACCACCAGTTCACTCATCCTAAATGAGAAAAGACTGTTCACAGTGGAGGCAAAGGCCATGACCACCCCGAGCAGACCAAAACCAGAGGGTCCAAGCAGGCGCGTTGCCATCACGCCCTGCAAGACACTTAATCCCAGGCTGATGGTATTACTGCTGAACAACACCCCGCTGGAGTGAATGATTTTCGTAAAGAGAGGGTCGTCCTTGTATTTTGAGAGGCGGGACATGGGTGGTATTGTACACAAAAAGCATTAATCACGGAGAACACAGAGTCCACAGAGAAATTCTTTTATGGATTTCTCTGTGGACTCTGTAATGAATTCTTTTGCAACAAGACTACGGCGTCAGCACTTCTTTCGCCCACTCGCGTTCTGCATGATACCACGCGATCAAATTGCCAAGCCCCTCGCGCAAGTTGACCTGCGGGTTCCAACCCAGCACTTCCCGCGCTTTTGTCACATCCGCTTGATTGGTGAACATATCTGCCAGGTTGGGCGGGCCGTGTTGCACATTGGCATTCTTGCCCGTCAATTCTTCGATCATTTCAACAAGCTCATTAATGGTGATTACTTCATGCCCGCCGAGGTTGATAATTTCATAGCCAACAGGTTTTAATGCGGCAATCGTTCCCCGTACAATGTCATCTATATAGGTGAAGCCGCGTGATTGTTTTCCGTCACCATTGATGCGAACCGGCTGGCCCTCAAGAATCCACTGCACAAAGCGGAACATGGCAAGGTCGGGACGACCCGCAGGCCCATAGACCGTGAAAAAACGAACGACGGTCACGTCAATATCATAAAGATGATGGTAGGAATGAGCCAGCACTTCCGCAGCCTTTTTGCTGGCAGCATACGGCTGCATGGGTTCGCTACTGGAAGCCGTTTCGGGCGTCGGATAAAGCGGGTCCTGGCCGTAAATACTGGATGTGGAGGCAAGAATAAATTTTTTACATCCAAACTGACGGCACACCTCCAGCATGTTCAATGTCCCGGTGACATTGGATTCCAAAAACGCCCAGGGGTTCTGCACACTAAAGCGCACACCCGCGCGCGCCGCGAGGTTGATCACGCCGTCTAACTTTTCGTCCTTGAACAAATCAATGACGGATTTCTCTGAAATATCGCGTTTATGAAAGGTAAAACCCTTCAAGGCCTGAAGCCTCTTCAAACGATATTCCTTTATGCGCGGATCGTACGCATCGTTGACATTGTCAATGCCAACCACGGTATGCCCCTGATCGATCAGCATTTCAGATGTCCGTGCGCCGATAAAACCTGCCGCGCCTGTTACCAAATAATGAGCCATATCATCACCTTATGCGTCATTGCTTCCAGCTTGACGGTTGAGTCCGGCAAATATTTTTTCCCGTATCGAAACTCAGCCATCGCAATGACATCTATAATCTTTCAACCTTCTCGCTGGTCTTCCCTAATTTACCCGTGGCATTGCGCGAGTCAAAGACAAATTTGGCAGATTCGATGATCGCCTTGTAATCATATTGCGTATGATTGGTGACGATCACCACCGCATCAGATTCCTGCACGGATTTCATCATATCCTTCACGCTGTCCATCTGCCAGCCGTCATATTCATGATGAATATGCGGGATATAAGGATCATGATATTCGACGATCGCGCCCTTCTTTTGCAGAAGACCGATCACATCCATGGCGGGAGACTCGCGCACATCGTCAATATCAGGCTTGTAAGCCACGCCCAATACAAGCACCTTCGATCCTTTGAGAGGTTTACCGCGATCGTTCATCGCTTCCAGCACGCGGCTGACCACATAACGCGGCATATTGGTATTGATCTCGGATGCCAGTTCAATAAAACGGGCATTGTAATGGAAGGTCTTCATCTTCCATGAAAGATACAGCGGGTCGATCGGAATACAGTGACCGCCCAAACCTGGCCCGGGCGTGAATTTCATAAAACCAAATGGCTTGGTGGCGGCGGCATCGATCACCTCCCACACATCCACGCCGAGGCGTTCACACATGATCGCCAGTTCATTGACCAGGCCAATATTGATCATGCGGAAAGTGTTTTCCAGCAGCTTCGACATTTCTGCCGCCTCTGCGGTAGACACATGATGCACGATCTTGATCGCGCCTTCATACCAGACAGTGGCTACTTCACCGCAGGTCTCGGTAATGCCGCCCATCACTTTGGGTGTGTTGATGGTTGTGTAATCTTCGCGGCCCGGGTCTACGCGCTCCGGGGAAAATGCCAGGAACCAGTCCACGCCAATGATCAGGTTCTGATCAACGCCCAATTTCGGCAGGAGCAGTTCACGGGTCGTGCCCGGATACGTGGTTGATTCCAAAACAATCACCATGCCCTTGTGCATATACTTCGCCAACTCCTCCGTCGCGGAAATGATGAACGACATATCCGGGTCGCCGGTCTGGCGAAGCGGAGTTGGCACACAAATGCTGACAGCATCCATGTCTTTTAAAACGGAAAAATCGGTTGTGGCGGTGAGTTTTCCATCCCTGACAAGTTTTGCCACAGTTTCTGTTTTTACATCCGGGATATAGGACTTGCCCTCTGCCAGCGCATCGATCTTGCGTTGATCAGGATCCACACCCGTGACATGGAACCCCGCCTCGCCAAATACGACGGCCAGCGGAAGCCCGACATATCCCAAACCAAGGATGGCAATTTTTGCGTTTTTATCTTTCAGCTTTTTAATAAGAGTTTCTTTTGTGGTCATTTTTTCCTTCCAAATATTAGAACAAATTCAATTGTATTGGCTTTTCAGCCTGTTGAACAGCCTCTTCTTTTTTCTTTTCAAACAAATCCTTTTTCCCCAATGCCGCACGCGCCTCTTGTAACTGTTCGGGCAATCTCCCAAAATCCGCAAGGATGGAGGGTTTCAATGCCGCTTGATGTAAAGCTGCCGCCGGGTGAAACATCGGAATGACGAAGCGATCTCCGACCTTTCGCATCTGGCCATGGATGGCGCTAATCTTCGCGCCGGGGATGAACTTATTCATCGAAAATCGACCCAGCGTCACAATAATACTCGGATTAATGGCTTTAATCTGCGCTTCAAGATGAATATCACATGCAGCCAGTTCATCGGGCAATGGATCGCGATTGCCGGGCGGGCGGCATTTGACCACATTACCGATGAACACCTCCGCGCGAGTGACACCCGCCTGCGCCAGCAATTGATCCAAAAACTTGCCTGCTGCGCCCACAAATGGACGTCCCTGCTCATTTTCATGAAAGCCCGGTCCCTCGCCAATAAACATGATCTCCGCGGCGGCAGGGCCTTCCCCCGGCACAGATCTCTTGCGTTCCGCATGCAAGGCGCAATGGGTAAAAACCGATACATCTTTCGCAATTTGAGCAAGCGTCTCTTCGGCAGTCATTTATCCTCCATGCAAATGATTACATATCCAAATGATCCAACGACATCAAGATTGCATCTTCACAATTGTCTTTATAATATTTTACGCGGCGGCCATCTTCCACAAAACCAAAATCGCGATACATCTTCAAGGCAATCAGATTACTCTCACGCACTTCCAAAAATGCCCTGATCGCGCCTTCCTCCTTTGCGGAACCTAATACATGCAAAAGCAGCTGCCTGCCAATACCCTGACCGCGAAATTCGGGATGGGTCGCAATCGTGGCGATATGAAGTTCGTCGACGATAAACCAGCCAACCAGCACCGCGATCACACGCCCATCCAGGTCCGAAACCCAGCAGCGTGAAGCCTCATTATCCGTCAATTCAAATTGAAAGGAGCGCGGCGGCCACGGCAAACTGAATGAAACCTGATCGATCGCAACGACTTGCTCCAGGTCATCCAATGTCATTTTGCGAATTTCATAATTCATGTAATCGGTGTCCCTGCCACATGCAAATAGATCGGCGCAAGCGCTGCCGCATCATCCACCTGATCTGCCCGCCAGCGCGCCCACGCTAATTCCGCCAGTACGGATGGACGGCGCACACAATTCACAGGCGACGCCAGTAAAACATTTATATTCTTCGACAACTTCTTTCGATCTTCAGATGTTAACTCACCTGCGATAATGGTTGGGCTTTCGATCTGGTTCACCAACTCTTCCACCGTCCCGCTTCTTATTGGACCCTCCGACCCGCTCAGGGCGGCGCCTTCAACCTGCCACTCTTTCCTCTGGCTTTTGTAGACACTGAAAGCGATGCGCGTCCGCCCGGCCTGCAACAATGCCAACAGCGGATATTTCGCCACAGGCTGTGCCGCCGCAATAATATCCAAAGTGGGAAGGCCCACTACAGGCAGGTGGCGCGCGAACGCAATTCCCTTTACCAAAGACAATCCGACTCTCAAACTTGTAAACGACCCTGGCCCGATTGCCACCCCCAAAGCGTGGACCTTGTCCATGGAAACGCCGCAGCGATCCAAAAGTCCGCAAAGAGCCGGGGCTAATTCAGTCGTGTGATGTTGATGAGCCGCCCAGGTCATCTCACCGAGCACTTGCGCCCCGTCATATAAAGCCAATCCCACCTGCGCGGTGGATGTATCAACGGCAAGCAGCATCACGCCCCTCCAAACATGGACTGGCGAACTCCATCCAGTAGTTCATCATAGCGGTTACCGTGCGCATGAAAATTCATCTGCCGATGTTCATCGGCGATATGATCGAGATCGATCCATAAATTTTCATTTGGAATTAGATTACCCAAACGCTCAGGCCATTCGACGATCAGCGCGCCTTCAACAAGCATGGTATCCAGATCGAGTTCCTCGGCTTCCGGCGTGGAATCAAGGCGATACGCATCAAGATGAAATAGCTGACCGCCGTCTGGGCGGCGATACATATTAACAAGGATGAATGTGGGGCTTGAAACTGCATCCATGGAACCCCAGCCTTGCGCAAGCCCTTGTACAAAGGTGGTTTTTCCCGCGCCGAGGTTGCCTTGTAAACAGATCACGTCTCCTGTTTTCAGCGAACCGCCAAGGCGCATACCGATCCGGCGGGTTTGTTCCGGGCTTCTGCTGAAGAACTCCAGCATATGAGCGTCTAGAATAGGCATGGCGAAAGAATTATACACTGCCCCCATCCTCATTCAACTTCCGCTATAAAATATCTATTCTTTCTTCCCGCGCCAGTTTTGCAGGATGGCCTCAAAATAAAGGCTTTCCAGGGCTTTCACTTGTCCTTCAATGGAAAACTTCTCACTTAAACGCATGGAATGTTTGCCAAATTTCTCAAGTTTTTCATGGTCTGCCAGCAACCCTGAAACTGTGTTTGAAAACGCATTTACATCCAGTGGAACCATGTAACCGTTGCGGTCATTTTCGATCATGCCTTCAAAGGCTTCATCCTCCACGGCCACCATCGGAAGCCCGGAGGCAATTGCCTCGATCACCGAAATGGGGTGCACCTCCGTTGTGGAAGCGGAGAGGAACACTGTGGCATCATGCAGGACGTCAGGCAAGTCCGCACGGTTGACCATACCCAGGAAGTGGATGCGGTCTTTGACCTTCGTTGCAGCAACCTTCGCTTCAACGCTTTTTTTCGCGCTGCCATCCCCGGCAAAAACAAGCCTGGCATGCGGGTGTTGTGCTGATATTCCGACAAAAGCATCCACCAGAAAATCAAGACGTTTCTCCGGATCCATGCGTCCCACCGACAAAAGGATCGGCGCATCGGACTTGATCCCAAGCCTGCTCCTGAGGCTGCCGGGATTCTTCGCCGTTTTGAAATTACTCAAATCAATGCCGTTGGGAATCGTATGGATCGGCTTGCGGACTTTCTGCTCCAGTAATAATCGCCGGAACTTTGGCGAGGGCACCACCACCTGGTCTCCAAGATTGGTGGTGGTGGTGCTGAACCAGCGTGCCCCGCGGCGGATAATACTTGTACCGCCGATGACCTTCAGGTAATGTGTGTAATCTGTAATGGACGTGTGATAAGTGTAGATCAAAGGCAGGTTACTGGTGGACGCCATGACATAGGCAAGAAAACCCACCGTCAAGGGGCTGTGCGCGTGCAAAACATCAAAATGCCTGCGCGTTAGAGACCAGGTCGTCCGCGGCGTGCCAAGCACGGCCACATAAATCGGAGGTTTGTTCAAATACTTCAAGGAAGGGAGACGAAACACGCCCGGTTCATTATCCTTGTACCCAGGGAATCTTGGCGCAAAGACAGTCACCTGATGACCTCTGCGGGTAAGCCCCTCCGAGACCAATTGCAGGGAAATGGACACGCCGTTGACCTGCGGCGCATAGGTATCTGTAAAAAGCCCAATGCGAAGCGAACCTACATTCGCCTTTGGGTTTGATTCGGTTGCGGACTCTGCCATGAATTGTTCTCCCGTATAGACAAAAAAGGCTTTAAAGACCTTTAGGTTCTATATTATTTTCTTCGCGCTGCGTCAAATTTGCTTTCAAGCGTTTTGCCAGTTCGCGCCTCGTCAACATCACACGGTGACCACATCCTTTGCATTCCAGGCCAATATCCGCGCCAAGGCGCACCACTGTCCATTCATACGAGCCGCAAGGGTGTGGTTTCCGCAAACGCAAATGATCTTTTATCTGCAAATCTGGAAGCATGAGCAGGATTATACCGCCGCGGCATGAATTACCAGCCCGTGCATGTTAAGGGTGTGTAAAAGTAATTCACGACTATTCGACTAAAGACTATTTGGCTATAATCCATCCATGACCGATTTCAAATTCTTCCACCCAACCGAAGTCCGTTACGGGGATCTTGATCCGCAGGGACATGTAAACAACGCAAAACACCTGACTTACTTCGAGCAGGCGCGTATTGCCTACATGATCGAATTGGGGTTGTTCACGAAAGACCAATCTTTCATGGAGATCGGTGTGATCCTGGCAGATGTGCACATCACATATCTTGCACCGATCTATTTTGGCGAACGTATAAATGTTGGGGTTCATATATCGAAACTGGGGAACAAGTCCATGACGTGGGCGCAGAATATCGTGGATGCAAAGACGGGCAAAGAGTTATCCAAGGGTGAAGTTGTGCTGGTGACGTATGATTATAAAGAAGAGAAGACGATCAATATTCCGCACGAGTGGCGCGAGAAGATAAAGGCGTTTGAAGGTTTGTAAAGTTTTTTGTCATTCTGAGCCGCTCGGCGGCGAAGAATCTCGACGGCTATCCTAGAGACCCTGCGCTGTGCTCACATCGTCCCGATGTCCTTCGGGAGGGTGGCCTAAATAATTTGTATGGAGAATCCATGTCCCTGCCCCCGATTGACGAAAACTATTTCACATCCTTCCTCGTTGACCTGCTCAACATCCCTTCCCCCACTGGTTTTGCCGAACCCGCGATTGATTTTGTGGAAAAAGAATTATCCAAATACAAGCAACTCCAACTTTCACGCACACGCAAAGGCGCACTGCTCGCAAAATGGGAAGTAAAAAGTAAAGAAGCGCCCGTGGCGCTCACCGCGCATGTGGATACGCTCGGCGCGGTGGTAAAGGAAATTAAATCGAATGGAAGATTGCGATTAAGCCGTGTGGGCGGAATTCAATGGCCCTCTGTGGAAACGGAAGGCGTGTGGATATTCACAGCCAAAGGTGAAAAGATTCGCGGATCGGTTTTGATCGATACCGCATCGGGTCATATTTTCAGCGGGGCGGGAGGGGAAACCCCGCGCAGTGACGCTCACATGGAGGTGCGCCTTGATGCGCGCACAACTTCCGAACAGGAGACGCGTGAACTTGGCATTAACATCGGTGATTGCGTGGCTTTTGATCCGCGTGTGGAAGTGACCAATGGTTTCATCCGCTCGCGCTTCCTGGACGACAAGGCTTGCGTGGCAAACCTCGTCGCGGCGATTAAGTCAACGGCAGAAGCAGGTCAAAGTCCGGTACGAAGCGCATATTTCCTTATCTCAAATTATGAGGAGGTCGGCCACGGCGCGGCGGCGGGGATTCCATCCGATGTAGCGGAGCTGGTTACAGTTGATATGGCTGTCGTTGGCGAGGGGCAGGCCTCGGATGAATTTCATGCGACCTTGTGCATCAAAGACAGCGCGGGGGTGTATCACGAGGGCCTGAATAAGAAAATGCGCGCGCTGGCGGAGCAATATAAGATCCCGTATAAAACGGATGTATATCCATTCTATGGTTCGGACGGCGAATCGTTTTGGCGCGCGGGCGGCGATGTGGCATTGTCGTTGATCGGCCCCGGCATCGACGCCTCGCACAATTACGAACGCGCCCACATGGACGGCTTGAACGCCACCACAAATTGGATCATGGCTTATCTGCTTAACTAATGTCATGGCGAAACTCCTTCGGGGTCACGCCATGACGGGATGGAAAAAATGAAATTAGACGCTGCCCTGCCTCCTGTTGCATTAAAAGATGTCCCTGCAATTGCGAAAGCTGCCGAAGACATCGGCTTCGCCGCGCTGTGGACCCAGGAGACCCAGCATGACCCATTCCTGCCCTGCACATTGATGGCGGAACATTCCTCGCGCATGGAATTTGGCACCGCCATTGCCGTGTCCTTTGCGCGTTCACCTGCCAACCTGGCCTACACCGCCTGGGATTTGGCGGCTCAGTCCGGGGGGCGATTCATCCTGGGACTCGGCACACAGGTCAAGGCGCATATTGAACGCAGGTTCGGCATGGCCTGGCCCGAATCAGTGACGGGAAAATTACGCGAGCAGATCCAGGTCATCCGCGCATTTTGGGATTGCTGGCAAAACGGCACGAAGTTAAATTTCCGCGGCGAGTACTACAAAGCGACTTTAATGTCGCCGTTCTTTAATCCGGGCCCTCTGCCCCCCTCTCCTGAAGGAGAGGGGCTGGGGGCGAGGTCAATTCCAATTTATATCGCAGGAGTCAACACGGGTCTGGCAAAACTTGCAGGCGAGTTGTGTGACGGATTTCATGCGCACCCGTTCAACAGCCCACGATATATGAACGAAGTCGTTTTGCCTGCAATCGAGGATGGTTTGCAAAAAGGAGGAAGAAGTCGAAAGGACATCACGGTTTCAATGACTCCGTTCATAGCGACCTCTCCCGAAGAGGAAGCCTTCGCGCGGATGCAGATCGCGTTTTACGCATCCACGCCATCCTATAAAGCCGTGATGGACTTGCACGGCTGGGGCGAGACTGCCGAAAAGTTATCAGGCTTCGCGTCCAAAGGCGAGTGGGCCGAGATGCCGATGCTCATCACCGATGAAATGTTGAATGAATTTTGTCTCATCACCACACAGGATAAATTTGCCGATGATCTAAAGAAACGCTACCAGGGCATTGCAGATCGGCTGACACTGTACACGCCCTTTGTCCCTGGGGAGAAGGATGATTGGTGGAGAGAATTGGCAAAGGCGTTTAATTAATATATTTGACCGAAAATCTTAACAAATAACTTTATCCAGAACAATTGATCTATAATAAGAAGTATGAAAACCTCACCTAAATTCGACCCAACAGCTACCTGTGTTTTATTTGAGGGCGATTGTTTGAATCTCTTAAAGCAAATCCCTGATAAATTTGTGAAACTAATAGTTACATCGCCTCCTTACAATCTAGGTAAAGAATACGAAACTCGTCGGGATTTAAAGATTTATCTAGATCAGCAAAAAAAGGTAATTGAAGAATCAGTTCGAATACTTGATGACTCGGGAAGTATTTGCTGGCAAGTCGGAAACTATGTTGATAATGGAAAGATAATTCCATTAGACATAGTTCTATATCCAATTTTTGAATCCCTGGGACTACAGCTAAGAAATCGCATTGTTTGGCATTTTGGGCATGGACTCCATGCTTCAAAAAGGTTTTCGGGAAGATATGAAGTTATTATGTGGTTTACTAAATCTAATAATTACACTTTTAATCTTGATCCAATTAGAGTGCCTCAAAAATATCCACAAAAAAAACACTTCAAAGGCCCAAAAAAAGGTGAATTATCTGGAAACCCGCTAGGAAAGAACCCTAGTGATATATGGGATATTCCGAATGTTAAGTCCAACCACATAGAAAAAACTATTCATCCATGTCAGTTTCCTATTGAATTAATTGAAAGATTAGTACTTTCAATGACAAATGAAAACGACTGGGTATTTGATCCATTTATGGGGGTGGGCAGCACTGCTATTGCATCATTAATGCATAACAGAAAAGCAATTGGGGCGGAAGTAATGGCAGAATATATTGCAATTGCTAAAGATAGAATCAAGAAAGCAGAAAAGGGTGAATTGCAAATGAGGCCTATGGATCGCCCCGTCTACGATCCCATCGCTCCAGCAAAAATTGCACCGCCAAAAACTATAAAACTCAAAAAAACAGACTCTGCACAACATCAACTTTTTGAGAAAAAGGGAAAGTACAAAGTGAGGAAATCAAAATGAAAATAATTTATGAGTACTCTCATCTTGGCGGTACAGAAATCTTACATCAAAGATATCCCCAACATGAACAGGAAATCTACGGTGTAATATCGCTTGTCAAAGGAAATAGGTCAAAAATCAGTAAAGAGAAGACAAAAAGAGGGAAAAAGCTTTACTCTCCAATTGATATGAACAATCAATTCAAAACAAAATTCAACAGTAGAGGATTTAACGAAATAAGAGATACATATACAATTACCATTCCAAATTACGAATTAGAGATTAATGGGGCATACAAACAAGTTGACTTTGTGAAAGATAAAGTTTTAGTAGAGGTTCAGTTTGGAAAGTATGCTTTCATGTTTTATGATATGGCAAAATTTCAATACTTTTTCAATGAAAACAAAGCAGATGTTGGCATAGAAATCGTACCATGTCATGGTTTGCACAAAGAAATGTCTTCTGGCGTTTCTTATGGCGAACAATTGGTATATGATATTGAGCGCCTTAAACGCCATTTTCCCGCTGTGCCAGTAAAAGTAATACTAATTGACGTCGATAATTAGAAATGAGATATTCGAATCTATGAATTTCACCGACTACCAAACCAAATCACGCGCCATCCCTTTATAGTCAGGACTTTCGCTTGTCATTCTGACCGAAGCGACACTCCCTGGCACTGCCCGCCAGGGCAAGTGTGCGCCGCACGTGATTTGCTTAGCAAATCATGCAGGTGAGAATCTCTACGATTGTCTCAGAGACCCTTCGCTGGCCCCTTCACTTCGTTCAGGGCTTCGGCTCAGGGTGACATGGAAAAGCGGGGTTGAGCGAAAGTCCTAATAGTATTGCTCTGCAAAAACTACGCCAATCGTGAAGATTTTTTCCGTAGGTCGGATTGCCAATCCGACCTACTTTGGCTGTGGCGGAAGCCGCGCTATGATATACTCCCAAAAGTACAACTTTCATGAAAGTATGACTTTAGGAGAATTATCATGACGAACATAGTTCGTATCCAGGAAAAGGGTCAAGTTACCATCCCCACAAAAATCCGCAAGAAACTAAATTTGCGGAAAGGGGATATGGTCATGTTTGTGGAAACCGAAGCAGGTGTTCTCATCAAACCTGCTGAAGTCCTTGTTTCGCAGGCATTGGATAAAATCGGTGAATCCCTTAGGGCAGATGGAATCACACCTGAAAAATGGAATAAACGAAGCCGCGATATTCGCAAACAATTACTTGAAGAGATGTATGGATTAAAAGTCGAATCATGACGCCTCGCATCTTCATTGATTCAAGCGTTTTGTTTTCCGCCGCATATTCATCCAAAGGGCATTCACGCGACCTTTTGCTCATGGGCGCAACCGGGAAAATAAAAATCATCGTCAGCAACTTTGTTCTTCAAGAAACCGTTCGCAACCTCTCTGGTTTAAAAAAGCCGCCATTGAAAGAACTGGATCAAATTGTTCAAAACGCAAGTATTGAACTTGTTGACGTAACAAAACTGTCCGTTCTGGATGCGGCAAAACTGATCGTTTTGAAAGATGCGCCTATTATCGCCGCCGCAAAATACCCGGCCATCGGGCATGCCGTCATCTATCCCAACCGAATTGGATATTTCCCTCGATAAAGCAGCCGAATCCAATATCACTAAACTTCTGGACTGGCAGACGCGCGGCAAGATTCAAGGCGGTGTGATGGATGAATCGTTTCAAAATTGAACTTGTATTTAAAGTTGTAAGTAGGTAAACTTTATGCAGGAGTAAGTTATGACTACAATTACAATTGAATTACCGAACGAGCGCCTGCAAAAACTCCAGGAAATGTCTCTAAAATTTGGCGTTTCAATGGAAGAGCTTGTTCGCGTCAGCGTGGAGGATATGCTGACTCAACCTGAAGAACAATTCCGTAAAGCCGCCCAGTACGTTCTCAAAAAGAACGCTGAATTATATAAACGGCTTGCGGCCTAATGCGCTATTTGACCGTCTCAGAAGTAATTGAACTGTACCGCCAGGTGATGGAAACATCTGGCGGTACAGTTGGTATTATAAGCCTTGAGTCGCTTGAATCCGCCGTTGCACAGCCGCGCGCAACCTTTGGCGGGAAAGAGTTATATCCAACGATCATTGAAAAAGCCGCGGCGCTTGGATTTTCACTTGTTATGGATCATGCCTTTGTAGATGGCAATAAACGCATTGGACATTATGCAATGGAAACCTCACTCGTTATAAACGATTATGAGTTGGACCCAACTGTGGATAAGCAGGAATCCATCATTCTGCAACTCGCGTCTGGAAAGTTAAGTCGCGATGATTTCACAGATTGGATAAGAGAACATACCAGGATAATGGAATAACCCATGAACTTTACCGACTACCAAACCAAATCACGCGCCACCGCAAAATATCCCGCCATCGGGCACGCCGTCATCTATCCCACCCTGGGACTCGTCAACGAAGCCGGCGAAGTGGCGGGCAAGATCAAGAAAGTCTTCCGCGATAAGGACGGCCAGATCAGCGCCGAAACGCGCGAAGCCCTCAAGGCTGAGTTGGGCGACGTACTCTGGTATCTCGCCCAAACCTGCACGGAACTGGATATTTCCCTCGACGAAGCGGCCGAATCCAATATCGCCAAGCTTTTGGATCGGCAGGCGCGCGGCAAGATTCAAGGCGACGGGGATAACAGATAACAATCAGCCGTTCGCTTTTGGATAAATATTAGCAGCCCGGACCACCGATGTATTAAATATAAGAGGAGAGAGATGAAAAATCGTACTCCATTATTAGCGTTTTCAATTCTTGTGCTTGCAGCCCTCGCCTGCAACGCAACTTTACCGCAGGCAGAAGCCACCTCCGTCCCAACCCAACCGCTGGCGCAAAACAGCGATACCCCGCAAGTTCCACAAACCGAAGACCAGGTACCGCGGATTCGCGTGAAAGAAGCCAAAGCCGCGCTTGATGCGGGCCAGGCTATTATTGTGGATGTGAGAAGCGCGGAAGCCTATGCCGCAGCTCACGTCGTTGGAGCGCTCTCGATCCCGCTGGTTAACTTTGAAAATAATATCAACGATATCCCCCTCGCTAAAGACCAGTGGATCATCACCTACTGTACCTGACAGAATGAACACACGAGCGCCCGTGCGGCGTTCATCCTTTTACAAAACGGCTATACCAAAGTGGAGGCTCTCCTCGGCGGACTTGCTGCCTGGGCCGATGCGGGTTACCCAATGGTAAGATAACATGAGCATTCTGGGAATCGATCACGTTCAAATTGCCATGCCCGCTGGGGAGGAGGAAAAAGCCCGCGCATTCTTCATCAACTTATTGGGCTTTCGTGAGATTCCAAAACCACCGGAATTAGCCAAACGCGGCGGTATTTGGTTGGAAGCTGGGACTGCGCAATTGCATCTCGGCGTGGAGGCGAATTTCCAACCTGCGCGAAAAGCGCATCCTGCTTTTATTATGGATAACCTCGATGGCTTGATCACAAAGATACAATTCGCAGGCTTTGAAACAGATATCACGCAGCCGCCTCTCGATGGATACAAACGCGCACATGTCTTCGACCCATTTGGAAATCGAATTGAATTGATGGAAAAAGTTGAATGACAGCGGATTAAATTTCTGAATCAAAAAGAGGCTGGGTCTTTGATGACGCAGCCTCTTTTTTAATTCTTTATGAACTGAACGCTTGTATACCCGTCTGTGCTCTTCCCAATATCAATGCGTGAATGTCGTGCGTACCTTCGTATGTATTGACGGCCTCCAGATTCATGACATGCCGGATCACATGAAATTCATCTGAAATGCCGTTGCCGCCGTGCATATCACGGGAGGCGCGCGCGATCTCAAGCGATTTACCGCATGAATTGCGTTTGATCAATGAGATCATCTCAGGCGTGGACCTGTCTTCGTCCATCAAGCGCCCAACCCGCAGGGCGCCTTGCAACCCCAAAGTAATTTCCGTCATCATATTCGCCAGTTTAAGTTGGATCAATTGATTCGCCGCAAGCGGCCTGCCAAATTGCGGACGGTCCAGGGTATATTGACGCGCCGCATGCCAGCAAAATTCCGCCGCGCCCAATGCGCCCCAGGCAATCCCATAGCGCGCCTTGTTCAAACATCCAAAGGGACCTTTCAAGCCGCTCACATTGGGAAGTAAATTTTCATCGGGCACAAAGACTTCCTCCATGACGATCTCGCCCGTTGTGCTGGCGCGCAGGCTGAATTTGCCTTCGATCTTCGGCGCACTCAATCCCTTCATTCCCTTCTCAAGAATGAAGCCGCGAATCTCACCGTCTGTGCTCGCCTTTGCCCAGACAATGAAGACGTCCGCAATCGGCGAATTGGTGATCCACATTTTATTGCCGTGCAGAATCCAGCCGCCCTCCACTTTTTTGGCGCGGGTTTCCATGCTGCCCGGGTCGCTGCCATGATTGGGTTCGGTCAGGCCGAAACAGCCCACCAGTTTTCCGCTGGCGAGTTGCGGCAGGTATTTCTTTCTTTGTCCTTCAGAACCGTACGCATAAATGGGATGCATCACCAGGGAACTTTGCACACTCATCGCGCTGCGATAGCCGCTGTCCACGCGCTCCACTTCGCGGGCGATCAATCCGTAGGAAACATAATTCAATTCCGCACAGCCGTATTCCTCAGGAAGTGTGCAGCCTAAAAATCCCATGCTCCCCATTTCATCCATGATGGCGCGGTCGAATGTTTCATTGCGATTCGCCTCGAGAATGCGCGGCATCAACTTATCCTGGCAATATTTACCCGCCGTATCGCGGATCATGCGTTCTTCGTCGGTCAGTTGATCGTTAAGTAAAAAGGGATCGTCCCATTTGAAGGATTGTTTTGACATGACAGCCTCTTTTTTATTTTGATTGTATCAAACATCGCTTCAGACTCCGTCCAGGGTTGATTCTGTTTCTCGGGCAGAACCAACCTCCAGTTAAGTGCGAAGCGCAAATCAAAAAAGAGGATGCACCGCGAAGCACATCCTCTTTTACTAATTACTGATCACTACTTACGCTTCGCTATGCAGCCAGCCGCGCAACGTCATGGCTTTCACTACGCGGTCAATTGCAACCATATAGGCCGCATCGCGCATGTAGACTTTCTTCTCCAGGCTCATATCGAGAACGCCGTGGAAAGCGACGGTCATTTTGGTATCGAGTTTCTGCAACACTTCTTCCTTCGTCCAATAGAAGTTCATATCGTTCTGAACGCTCTCGAAGTAGGAGGTGGTCACGCCGCCGGCATTGCAGAGGAAGTCGGGGATGTTGAAGACCTTGTTCTCCTTGAAGACTTCGTCAGCTTCGGGAGTGACGGGGCCGTTTGCGCCTTCAGCCACGATCTTGACGCGCTTGGAAATCTTCTTGATGGTATCGGCATTGATCTGGCCTTCTTTGGCAGCCGGGATGAGAACGTCCACATCCTTGCCGATCCAGGCATCGCCGCCTTCCACCACGTAGCCAGCCTTCTCGGCTTTGGCTTTATCAATCGTGCCATACTGATCTACAATCGTCAGCAGGAAGCGCGGGTCAATACTGTCTTTGTGGCTGTAGGTGAAGACCTTTTTCTCGTGGCGATCATAGCAGGAGACGCAGGCCACACTGCCGCCAAGGATTTCAACAAAACCGATAGCCGCATACTGCGCCACGTTGCCATACCCTTGAATAGCCGCCACTGCTTTGGTGGAATCCATTTTCAAGTGTTTCATGGCTTCGCGCACGGTATAGATTACGCCGTAGCCTGTGGCTTCAGTGCGTCCGAGTGAACCGCCGCCGGCAAGAGGCTTGCCCGTCACCACGCCCGGCGTGAACTGACCCACCAGGCGGGAATACTCATCCATCATCCAGCCCATCATCTGCGGGGTTGTGCCAACATCGGGAGCGGGCACATCCTGGCGGGGACCAATGTTGCGCCAAATGTTCTGTACCCAGCCGCGGCACAATCTCTCTTTTTCGTTGGTCGAAAGCGTCGAGGGATCCACGATGATGCCTCCCTTGCTGCCGCCCAATGGGATATCGGCTACGGCGCACTTCCAGGTCATCCACATGGACAGCGCGCGCACAGTATCCATCGTTTCATCAGCCGCAAAACGAATGCCGCCCTTGTTGGGACCGCGCGCATCGTTATGCTGAATACGAAAGCCGGTAAACACTTTCAATGAACCGTCGTCCATGCGTACCGGAATACGAAACGTAAATTCACGCGCGGGCCAGCGCAACACTTCAGCCACTTCGCGTTTTAGGTCAAGTCTCTTGGCGGCATGGTCGAATTGGTTCTGCGCCATTTCAAAAGCATTTATTTGTCTTGACATGTTGTTCTCCTAAAAGGGTATAGAGAAAAATATAAGCGGGTACCCCGGACGGGGTGCCCGCTTTATACACGATGTACGTCAACACACTGGGCCATACGATTATCCAATAAATCACAATTACCGTCAAACTTTACACGATAATTTATTTTGCGTCAATATGACAAATCTCCGCTTATTTTTGATAATTTATGACGTTTTTTGATTACTTTTAATAACCCCCATCCCTAGTGAAAAGATACGCTACCCAAACTTTGGCGCACGCTTCTCCAAGAAAGCCGCGACACCCTCCTGATGCTCGGCAGATTTGCCAGCTTCCTCTTGCAGAACTCCTTCAAAATTCAGGACTTCCTCCAGATTAGGCAGGATCGCCTGGTTAAAGGCCTTTTTGCCCGCTGCAAACGCCTCACACGGACCTTGAGCCAGCTCGGTTGCAATTCGCCTGATCAACCGCTGATAGTTGAAGCCTCCCACCCGGTTGACCATGCCCCATTCATAAGCCCGGTACGCCTTGATTTTTTTATTGGAATAAAAATATTCCTGCGCGTGTCCCAGCCCTATATATTTCGGTAGGAACAACGAGACGCCAGAATCAGGCGCGAGGCCGATACCGCTGAAGCCCACCACAAAATATGCCGTGGATTTTGCAATCCGCAGGTCACATGCCAGTGCAATGCCAAAGGCTGCGCCGGCGCACGGTCCATTTACTGCGGCTATGACGGGTTTGCCCATGGTTCTGATTTGCAAGATCAATGGGTTGTAGGTTTTATTCAAATGCTCGCGATAGGAAATAGATTTACCTTTTTTCATTTCGCCAATGTCCTGACCCGCGCTGAAAACCTTTCCAGCGCCGGTGATGACTACGCATTTCACCTGCGAGTCGCGCTCGGCCTCGGCGAGGGCGCGCTGTAATTCATTTGTCATCTCAAAGTTGAAGGCGTTGGCGCATTCGGGGCGGTTAAGCGTCAGCATCGCTGTGCCAGCCTGGGTCGAGCTAAGAAGCGTGGTCATGCATCCTCCAAATAAAAGTGACAGCCACCTAAAGGTGGCTGTCACTTTTCAAGAAACTATTCATCCGGGAAATCGTCGATCTGGTCGTCGTCGCCTGCATCCATTTCATATTCCACGCCATCGCCATCGAGATAGATCCACAAAAGCAAGACATGGCCTTCGGGTGTTTCCACATTGCGGGCGGCAAGGATGGGGGCGGTTTGCTCGAGGCCCATATCGTTGCGATAATGCAAATGGATGGATGATTTGTTGTGCCAGGCGGCATAGCATCTTTCCACAAGCGCGGGTCCGTTAAAGGTTCGCAAACGCGTCAGCGCAGGCACGGAGAGAGTTGGACTTTCGTTCAAGCCCATTGCCCAACCATCATTAACATGCTCAAAGATTGGGGGCGGTCCTTCAATGATTGTAATTTTATCGTCCATAAGGTTACCTGTTGTATGCGGGAATATACCACAACTGTGTAAATGTATCATTTTAGAAATTTATTAGAATTTTTTATATAGGGGGCAGACGACTCGGCTCCTACAATCAGATTGGCAACGCCTTTTTCTTGCACTCACTCCCATGGATAGGTATACTTGCACCATGCAACCCGAAAAAATTGGACGCTACGAAATAAAATCCGAGTTGGGACGCGGGGGTATGGCAACCGTTTATCGTGGATACGATCCGCGTTTTGAGCGTGAGGTGGCCGTCAAAGTTCTACCGCCTGAGTTGATTCATGCAGACCCGCAATTCCGTTTAAGATTCGAACGCGAGGCAAAGATCATCGCCAGACTCGAGCATCCATCCATTGTGCCTGTGTATGATGTGGGTGAGGAAGATAACCAGCCTTATTTTGTCATGCGTTATGTGAACGGGGGCTCGCTCTCCGAACGCATAAAAGCCGGCATATTCAGCGTGGAGGCGGCGGCAAAACTCCTGGAACAGATCGCTCCGGGGTTGGATGAAGCTCACGCAAAAGGGATCGTTCACCGCGATCTCAAACCAAGCAATATATTATTTACCAATAAAGGGGTGCCCCTCATTTCCGACTTTGGGATAGCTACGTTCGCACAGGGCGAAGCAGGAAGTATGACGGGCAGCGCCATCATTGGCACACCCGCTTACATGGCTCCAGAACAGGCAAACGGAGAGGCTCTTGATGGACGCGCCGATGTCTATGCACTGAGCGTCATCCTGTATGAAATGCTGACAGGCAAACAACCCTACCACGCCGATACGCCTCTGGCCGTGGCGATCAAACACATCACAGAGCCTGTCCCGCATATTCTGGAAAAAAATCCAAACCTGCCGGTATGGATGGAAAAGGTTATTTCCACAGGCATGGCGAAGAACAGGGACGAGCGCTTCTCAACCGCCGCTGAAATGGTGGAAACGATCAAGGCATTCCTGCGCGGAGAAACGCCTACTGAAAGAATAAGGAAGAACGAACCGCCGACATTAAAAGAATCTCCTTACAATAAAACTTTCGTTGGCAGGAAAAAACGCCGCAGTTCGCTTGTTGTGATTGCCGGATTGTTCCTCCTAATCCTGTGTGCGGGTGGACTCTATTTATTTGGCAGAAACCTGCTTTTACCTGGATTTGAAGCGCCCCCTGGGACTTCCGCCGTCCTCCTGCCAACCTATACTTCCACGCCTGTGGTCGAAGCAACGGGGGCATCATCCGTTGTTGAAATCGCCGCCACAACGCCCACTGAAGTTACCCTGCCCTCTCTGCCGGTCATCGGCGGCGGAGACAAGATCGCGTTTTTACGAAACAACGAGATCTGGATCATGAATGTGGACGGCAGCGATTTGAAATCCGTAACCCAGGATGGCGTAGAAAAGTTCAACCTTGAGTGGCTGCCCGACGGCAAGACCATCCTTTACATGGCCGGCAAGACCGTAAAAACAGTGGACATCGAAACCCTGCGCGAGGAGATTATTTTCAGTTTCATCTCTGCCGAATATTTTGAATCCTTCCATGTCTCCCCTGATGGAAAGGAAGCCGCATTCAGCCTCGCGCGCGAATTGTTTGTAGTTCCATTCGATCTTGAGAAATTAAAAAACGTCACCAAAAAGAGAGACCTGCTCAATATGGATGGCTGTCTCTTCTATAACAAAATCGCCGTGAAAGACGCATTATGGTCCGACGACGGGGAAAAACTCGCCATCAAATTCCTGGCGCCCTCCAACGGAGTGTTTGCCGATACCATTCGTATCATGGATATCACACATTGCCAGGATTCCGAACCCATACGATTGGATGAATTTCCCGGCGCGCGTTTCGCGTTTAGCAATGAGATCATTAATTTCGACTGGGATGGGGACCTGCTCTTCTTCCTTAATAGAAATGTGCGCAACGGCGGTTTGGGAGACATGGGCCTTTACAATACCTTCACGCATAAATTTGAAAAACTCGCCCCAATTGAGGGAAACTGCTGCTATCGCGATGCAACCTTCAGCCCGGATGGAACCTTCGTCATCTTCGCCTTCCAGGACATCCGCCTCGGCACCGACAGCCCCATCAATCTATATTTCGCCCCTGCCGACTCACTCTCAAGCCGCCGCACCATAGAACCCATTCCCCTGCCTGATGGATTTTTCACCCGCCGCAATGACGCCCCCATGCCCGCGGTGCGGCCCGTACAAAAATAATTTATAACGCCTTCACGATCTCTTTCACCAGACCAGGCCCGCGATAGATCAAACCTGTATACACTTGTACCAGCGCCGCCCCGTTGAAAGTTTACAAACGTGTATGCGCAAAGACGAGAGTTTGGGGCTTTCGTTTAAGCCCAACACCCAGCCGACATTGACATGTTCAATCATCGGCGAGGAACCTTCCAAGACCGCGATTTTATCTTTCATAAGATTACCTATATTGAAAATATACACTGCGAAATTAATTTGCAAATGATTTAGAGTATTATTATCAACTTATCAAGCGGAATACTTAATGGGCTCTTGTTTTTCAATTCCATCAGTTATATAATGACCCATAATACAACAATTATTCTCTATCAACCACGATAACAAGAAGGCAAAGATAATGATGAAGGGCGCCACAGGAATGTTGTTGGAAATTAAGTATTCAGGCGGCAAGAAAAAGAAATATATTCTCACAAGCGAAAAGATCATCATCGGCAGGATGGAAGATTGTGACATTGTTCTAGGCGAAAATGATGTCTCCCGGAAACACGCCCAGGTCCAGTTAATAGGGGAGCACTGCATGCTCATGGATCTTGGCTCAGCAAGGGGCACGTTCTTGGACGGCGTTCCCCTGCCGCCACGCAAGGCTTTCCCTATCGAGCCAGGACAATCCTTTAAAATCGCAGGTTTCCAGTTCGATATCAAGACTAGCCAATTGGGGGAAACGGCTGAGTCTGGGAAGCTTATCCTGAACCAGAAGATGAATTATGCACACGATGAACTTCCCATCATTGGCTCCGATAAGACCATGCTGGGCAGTTTCATGTTCAATGCACCCGAAAAACCCCCTGCCTGCAAATATTTCCTAATCTACAGCAATAAGGAACAACCTCAGCAGAGCATGCATCTGTCAGATGGTGAATTTGTCATCGGGCGTGAGCCCGGCTGCGAGGTACAGATCAAGTCATTGGGAATCTCACGTCAACATGCCCGACTGAAAGTGGAAGGCAATAGTTTCTGGATTACCGACCTGAAATCCACCAACGGGGTGATCGTCAACGGTCAGAAGATCAATACGGAACAACTTTATCCGATTGAGCTTGACCATCCTTTCATCATCCATGAAACAACCTTCATGATTTCCACGCAGGGAGCTGTAGAGATATCAGATAAGGGTGCGCTGTCCGGTTTTGGTACACAATTTGTTAGTTCACAGCCTGAAGATGTTGCTGCGCTCTCGGCCGTTCAGAAGGATGCGACCCGTCTTTCAATACTGGCCGATGCCCGTTTCCTAGACTTGAGCGGCAAGGAGCGAGTCACCATTGGACGCTCCGAAAAGAATAACGTTCAATTTGATCACCCGACAATCAGCCGCTATCACGCAGTCATCGAGCGAATGGGCAAGCGCTTCCGCGTCCTCGACCTGCAGAGCGCCAACGGTGTCTACGTCAACGGTGCTCTGATTAAAGGCGAATCGTGGCTCAAACCGGGTGACCGGGTCAAGATCGGCCCCTACTCTTTCATCTTCTCTGGGGCGGGCATCCAGATGGAGGCGGAGACCGGTTACTCCATTGATGCAATCCATATCCACAAATGGGTATCCAAGAGCCTCAACCTTCTCAAGGATATCAACCTGAGCATTGGCGGGAATGAGTTCGTCGCCCTGGTTGGGATGAGTGGTTCGGGAAAAACCACCTTCCTGGATACGCTGAACGGGTTTCGCCCGGCCACCGATGGACAAGTGTACGTCAATGGCACCAACTTGTACGACAATTACGACATGTTCCGCGATGAAATCGGCTATGTGCCTCAGCGGGATATTGTCCATATGGAACTCACCCCGAGCATGGCGCTGGATTACGCCGCCCAGTTACGACTTCCGGCCGACACCTCACCGGATGAACGGCGAGGTGTGGTAGAACAGACGCTCAAAGACCTGGGGCTGGAGGAGCGAAAGGATGTACCCATCTGGCGTCTGTCAGGTGGTCAATTGAAACGTGTCTCGATCGGAGTCGAACTGCTTACCCGCCCGCGCCTGTTTTTCCTGGATGAACCCACCAGCGGCCTTGACCCCGGCACCGAGTACGAGATGATGCGCCTATTGCGCCGCCTGGCCGACCAGGGGCGCACGATCATCATTGTTACCCATACGACCAAGAACGTCATGCTTTGCGACAAGGTAATCATTCTCGGCACAGGCGGTTATCTGGTCTTTTTCGGCGCGCCTGAAGATGCGCTGGCGCATTTCGACTCCTACCGCACGCCGCGCGAACGGCTGGAGAAGGAGATGGAATTCGATGAAATCTATCGCCTCCTGACCGATCGTGAGCGGGGAACGCCTGAGGAATGGACAGAACGATTCCAAGCAAGCAAATACTGCAAACCGGTGAAAAGCGAACTGGAAACCGTACAACCGCTCCAGGCCGCAAAACCCCGAAACGCGAAGGCAGCAGCACCCTCTCAGAAGCAAGCTCAAAAAACATCGGCATTCGAGCAATTGCGGATCCTCTCCGCACGCAACCTTAAGATTCTGTTCCAAGATAAGGTTTCACTGACGATGATGCTGGCCTTGGCGCCGATCCTGGGACTGATGAACTTCATCTGGGGCAGGAACATCTTCGACGAAGTCGATGGCAGTATGAACAACGTCATGGGCATGTGGTTCATGACAGCCATCGTTGCTCTTCTGGTTGGTGCGATGACAAGCGTACGTGAGATCATCAAAGAAGCGGATATCTACAAACGTGAACGCGCCGTAGGGTTGAAAATTCTCCCCTATGTATTTTCAAAATTGTGGATGGGCTTTGTGATGTCTTTCTACCAAGGCGGCGTTATCCTGCTCACCGTAATTCTACTGATCAACCCACCGGCCGAAAATGCGGGGATTTATGGCGCATTGTTCATCACCATCGTCCTGGGCATCCTCTCCGGATACCTGCTGGGACTGGTAATCTCCTCCGCTGTCCCAAATCAGAATGCGGCTCTGATCGCTCTAATCGCTGTGATCGTGCCGCAATTCCTCTACACAGGTGTTCTGATCCCGCTCGAGGAGGTGCCGCTGGGTGAATTGGTCAGTTACATCACACCGGCGCGTTGGACATTCGAAGCCTTTGTTGTCTCAACCGGCATGGGCGATACCCTAGTGCAAGATGAATGTTGGGCTTTGCCTAAAGAGCAGCGCAGTGCTTTAACCGAAGTGCAAAAGAACCAACCCGGCTGCCCCTGTATGGGAACCTATTTATTCCAAGAGTGTCCCAGCATCCCCGGTTTGTTCTCAGAGGAATACTACGATGACGTTGCGAAACTAGCCCTCAGCCAGGCTGAACCGCAAGAGCCGGTACAACCCGACCGCCTACCGACGCCCACACCGATGGCGACGCCAATGCGCTTGCCCACTCCCACACCGTACCCATCCCCCACACCTTTGCCGACGCCTATCCTGCTTTACGAACTCGATCAATACCGGGATGACAGCGTGGTGCAGAACGAGGCTTACTTCCAGAGCCGGTCGGACCAGTTGAGCGAATACTACGACTCCTCGCAGAAGCAGTTCGAAGAATACTCCGACACCCAAAAGGCGGCCCTGGAAACTTACAGCGATGCCAGCGAGCAGCAATTCACAGATTATTCGCAACAGATTGACTTATACGGCAATGACCTCGCTGACTGGCAGCGCAACCGCCAGAAAGCCATTGGCGCAGCGGAAAACATCCTCGGCACCATCATGAACCGTTATGGACGAGCATTCTACGGCACTTCCGCTGAACGCTGGATGATCCTGGGTATCCAGATCACGGTAATGTTCTTCGCCATCTTGGGATTGCAGAAACGGAAAGATACGCTGTAGACTTTGGGAGGGAGGGGTTTGTTGGAAAAGAGAATAGACTGTGTTCGTTGTGGTCAGGAAATCCAGGCCGGGCAGAAAATCTGCCCGGCCTGTGGAGCGCTGGACGAGAAGAATGACTCCCAGGATGTGGATGTGTTCGCTGCCACCCAGGCGGAGATCAACGCTGCACCAATCAAACCGCCGTGTGCCTTACTGACCCTATTGTCAGGTGAGCGCGCGGGGCAAGAATATAAGCTTTCCAAGAAACAGGTGATTGGCCGCGAGAACGTGGAGATCATCATCCGAGACACACGCATGTCCCGCTCTCACGCCATCATCGAAGTTTTCGGCGCAGAGTACCTCCTGCGTGATCTCAATTCGGCGAACCATACGTTCGTTAATAATGGCATGATTCAACAGCCAACCCTCCTCGTTGATGGGGACAAGATCAGGATGGGGAATACCGAATTCGAGTTCTCCATCGCAGGAGAGGAGTAGTTCCATGGTTAGAGCAACGATCTTCGGTAAATACAACCTGACGAAGAAAACCCGCGAAACCGACCTTTACATCCAGTATGGAGGGAAGGAGACCAAAACCGGCAAGCCCATCATGGCTGTCATCATCAATGCCGGGATCGCCGGACCGGCTGACTTCCTCAGCCGCTTCTCCTCGATTGCACAGAAAATCTCCGGAATCGAATCTCCGCATCTGGTAAAGATACTCGAATTCGGCGAAGTGGATGGACAGGCAATTATCGTCTCCGAGGATGTGGAAGGCCAATCGCTTTCTGAACTTCTCGCAGGGGGAGATAGCCTCCAGTTGGAACTTGTTCTTGGTATCGCCCGCCAATTGGGAGAATACCTGGATACACTCCACCGCCTCGGCCTGTACCAAATCGTATTCGAGCCTGCCAGCATCTTGCTCACAGCTGAAAATGTCATCCGCGTCCTCGACCTGGGACTAGCGCAGGGTCTGGACATCGGCGCTCTGCTCACCAAAGGCAAACTGAAAGCATCTGCATATCAAGCCCCGGAATTACTGCGGGGTGAGAAGGCAGACTCACGCACCGACTTCTACTCATTGGGTGTCCTCCTGTTCAACGCCCTGACCGGCAAGGAACCTCAGGCGCAGGCTGCGGCGGGAAATACGCCCATACTTCGACAAGCTCAGGACATCGCATTGGCAGATTTCTATCCCAGCCGGGAACGCCCCGGACTGCCGCCCGAGCTGGATGAACTAGTCGCCAAATGCCTGCACCCTAACCCGAGACGCCGCATCCAGAGCGCCGCCGAGTTCCTGGATAGGGTGGAGCAAGTACATAGCGGGATGGCTGTCGGGATGGAGGAAACAATTCTCGGCATTGAAGATTCTCTCGTCGGCCAAACCCTGGGTGCTTACCGGCTGGTGGAGCGATTGGGACAAGGTGGCATGGCAACTGTCTATAAAGCTTATGAGTCTGCACTTGGTCGTTATGTAGCCATCAAAGTGCTGCCCCAGTTCTTCGCCCGCGACCCAAACTTCCTGAAACGCTTCCGCCGCGAAGCCAAAGCCGTGGCTCAACTCAGCCATCCCAACATCGTCCCAATTCACTCCTACGGGGAAGAGGGGAATATCATCTACATTGCCATGCAGTTCGTGGAGGGTGGGACGCTGAAGCATGGACGCGAAAGAATCTTCGGCGCTGAAGAAGCCTTGCGCCTGCTGCTGCCGATTACCCGCGCCCTGGGATATGCTCATGCGCGCGGCATTATCCACCGAGACATCAAACCCAGCAATGTATTGCTCTCGGATGGCAACTGGCCGGTTCTCGCAGACTTCGGCCTGGCACAAATGGCGGAAGCATCCACCAAGCTGACTGGCACCGGCGTTGGCATGGGCACGCCTGCCTACATGTCACCCGAGCAGGGGCAGGGAGCCGCGGTGGATGCACGCACTGACATCTACTCAATGGGCATCATGCTCTATGAGATGGTAACGGGGGATGTTCCATTCCGTGCTGATACGCCGATGGCGATCGTCATCAAGCACTTGAATGCCCCGATGCCCATTCCGCACTTAGTAAATCAGGACATTCCCAAAGAAGTCGAGGAGATCATCCTGAAGGCGACGGCTAAAAGCCCGGACAACCGATACCAATCTGCAGATGAGCTGGCCACCAGCATAGAACAAGCAATGAGCAGCCTGGCTATTGTATCCAAACCAGAAGTTGTTCGACCTGTACACTCAATTCAAGAGGAAGGAGAAAGAAAGAGTAAAAGAACCCGGGGAATAATCGTTACCGTTATTACAAGCCTTCTATGCGGATTACCGGGAGTGCTTTCTGTTTTACTTGGTCTGACAGGATTCTACGGTACAAAAACTCCAGATTTTCATGAGAATTTAGAATCGACCTTGTTTGGAGTGAAATTCTTGATTGTGGTTGGATTGTTATTGATTGCATTTACAGCCCTGGTTGGATTCCTGACTCTACGCAAAAAAAAGGGACAACTACAAGGCAGAAGTTAAGATTGCATCATCCCATTCATCACGGGATATCTCAAAAATCCGAGGTAGATCAATGGGCGCTAGAAAAAAGTTATAAAATGATCGTAATTGAACTCACAAAGGAATAATTATGCTGAATAAAACCGTCCTGGAAAAATTCCTTGTTTCAGAACAAACCGGAGAAAATGATCTTTTCCTTACCTACAATGGCAAAGATACCCAAACCGGACTGACCGTGAACGTCACCGCCATCAAACCAAACATGGTTGCTCCTGTGGATTTCCTGGAGCGATTCGAATCGCTGGCAAAGGCAATCACTAAGATCGAGTCGCCCCACACCCTTCCTGTGCTTGAATATGGCGAGGTGGAAGGGCAGGTTGTCATAGTCCGCGAAGGCATCGAGGGCCAGTCACTGGCGGATCTGGTGACGGGAGGGAACGGCCTCCAATTGGATATTGCCTTCGATATCGCCCGGCAGTTAGGGGAATATGTAGAGGCGATCCATCAGGCTGGTGTTTTCCAGGTAGTCTTCGACCCGGAAGAGATTCTGCTTTCCAGCGACAGTGTTGTTCGTGTGACCAATCTAGGTATGGCGCAGGGCTTGAACATTGGCGAACTGCTCGCCGAAGGTAAAGCCAAAGCACAGCCTTATCACGCTCCCGAATTACTGCGCGGCGAGAAAGCCGACCCCAGGACTGATTTCTACTCGCTGGGCGCTTTGCTGTTCCAGATCTTGACCGGCAAGGAACTGGATGCAAATGCCATCGCATCTGATCGCTCGTTGATCGCAGACTTGCTACCCAGCCGACAGCGCTTGGGCATCCCGCCTGAATGGGATGAACTGGTCGCCAAGTGCCTGCATCCCAAACCGGCCAAACGCATCCAAAGCGCGGCCGAATTCCTGAACCGGGTCACAGAGGTTCAGCGCGGGATGGCGGAAGGCGCCCAGGCCACAATGATCGGGATGGAGGACTCACTGGTTGGGCAGACGCTGGGCGCGTATCGCCTGGTGGAGCGATTAGGCCAAGGAGGCATGGCAACGGTTTACAAAGGTTACGAAGCTGCCCTCGACCGCTACGTGGCGGTCAAGGTGTTGCCGCAGTTCTTCGCCAGCGATCCCAACTTCACCCAGCGTTTCCGCCGCGAGGCTAAGGCTATCGCCCAGTTGAACCACCCCAACATCATCCCAATCTACAGTTACGGTGAGCAAAGCGGGATTACCTACCTGGTAATGCAGTTCGTCGAGGGTGGCACGCTCAAGCACGAACGCGGTCAAACGCACAGCCCCGAAGAAGCACTGCGCTTGCTGCTGCCCATCGCCCGCGCCCTGGGGTATGCACACGGGCGCGGCATTGTCCACCGAGATATCAAACCAAGCAATGTCCTGATGGCGGAGGGGAACTGGCCAATGCTGGCCGATTTTGGTCTGGCGCAGATGGCTGAATCCTCTATGAAACTTACCGGTACGGGAGTGGGACTGGGGACGCCGATGTATATGTCACCCGAACAGGGACGCGGCGACCAGGTGGATGCGCGCACCGATATCTACTCGCTGGGCATCATGTTGTACGAATTGGTGACTGGGGATGTACCTTTCCGCGCTGACACGCCGATGGCTATTGTCATCAAGCACATGACCGCCCCGATGCCGATGCCTCGCCAATTGAACCCGAACATCCCGGCAGAAGTGGAGAATATCATCCTCAAGTCCACCGCCAAGGATGCAGATGACCGCTACCAAACGACCGGGGAAATGGCCACAGCCATGGAACGCGTATTGAATCGGCTGGCTGCGACAATCAAGGACGAGGAAATTGTCGAGGAGGTCCGGCCGAAGAAAATCAAGCCTGAGCGCCTGCCACCCGTGAAACAGCCTCGAACGAAAAAGGTGCCAAAAAACGCGTTAATAGTTATACTCGGCCTCCTTGGGTTGTGTATCCTTGGGGTGATCTTGATGGGCGTCTTCGATATTTGCCCACCTGTCGGGCCGTGGCCGCAGCCACCCTGGTGCCCAGGTTCGCCCTATAAACTGCCGACTTTCGGCGAAGGGTCAACGACCTCCGCCCCCACGCCAATGATCACCGAGGGTACGCTTGGCCCGATCCTGTTCCAGGACGATTTCGATGGTGAGCCTTCCACGCGCTGGGATTTCCAGCCGCGAAGGTGGGATACCACAACTATGGACGGACGCACCGTGCTTTTGAGCGACACCTCGCAGTCAACCGCATTCGTCGGCCTGAAGGCCGATGGCTGGACCGACTACGCCGCTCAGTTTGACTTCAAGTTCCTCAAACCAGACGAGCACGACGCCTATTACTTCTATCTGCGATTCCGCGCCAGCGACTGCCCGCCGACGGTAAAGGCGATGGACAACTACGTCGCTCTCATCACGACCGATATCGTCGAACTCCGCGATGAAAGCTGTGAAACGCAAAGGCAGGAGCAGGTGGCGCAGAGTGATCGCAACATCAGCGGGGAGGTCTGGCACACGGCTCAGGTCATCGCCGTCGGCAACCGCGTGCGACTGCTGATCGATGGCGAGGGATACTTCGACTACACCGACTCCGAGTCGCCGCACCTCGACGGCGGCATCACGCTGGACTTAGAGAACAAAGTCGGACTGGCGATAGACAACTTCCGCGTGAATGAGATCATTCCGGGGGAGGCCGCCGCCACCGCCACGTCCGTTCCCGCTTACGTCACCGAAGGCGAGTTGGGCCAGGTGTTGTTTGAAGATGATTTTGAAGACGGTCTCTCGAACGAGTGGCGGCTTGACTCCGGCTGGCAAGTTGAAACAGTGGATGGGCGCGGAGTACTGCACGGCGCGGGGAGCAACGACGGCAACTTCGCGAATCTCGAACAGGACTGGGCCGATTACGCCGCACAAACCGATTTCAAGTTTATCGAACCCGCCGCGGGGGGCGAGTATCACATTCAATTATTCGCGCGCGGGGGCAGTTGCCCTGCCGGCGTGCGGTGGCAGTCCTCGTACACGGTGGACATTTTTTTCTACCGGGCCGTGCTGTCGAAAGGCGTGTGCGACAAACCAACAGAATGGATCACACTGGCCGAGGCTGCCCTCCAACTGGACCCGGCGGAGTGGCACAACGTTCAACTCAACCTGATCGGCAATCGCGTGGAGGTGATTCTGGACGGGGAGCCGGTGATTGACACCGTGGACGCCGACTCGCCCTTGCTCAGCGGCAGATTCGCGCTGGTGACCAACGACGGCACAGAGACACTGTTCGACAACGTGCGCGTGACCGAGATCATCCCTGGGCTTGCCTGCGGCGAGGGCGAAACGCAATTGTTCTCCGACGACTTCGAGGGCGGCGATCTCCCAGAGTGGCACTTCCAAGACGGGGACGGAGTTGCCACAGGCCCGTGGCCGGTGGCAACAGATGGAAGCAACCATGTTCTCGTCGGTAGTGATCACAACTGGGCATTTGTGAGCGGGCAGTGGCAGAATTACACGATCACGCTTCGTGTCAAACGCCTCTCCTACGACAACGCCGATTTTCACCTCAACTCTCACATGGGCGACGGCTACCGCTACTATTTGAATTTCTGGCAGGGCCCGTTGAGTCAGGACACACCCACCGCCGCATCGGCACAACTCGGCAAAGTCAGTTTCGCCGACGACACCGAATGGCACACGCTGGCTTTGTCCGCCGTAGATGGCCGATTGGAAATCTTTTTTGACGAGGAGTCACTCGGAGCTTTCGATGGCGAGGCGCTACCTCCCGGCGGCATCGGGCTGGAAAATCTGGCGGGGACGATCTGGTATGATGATCTCCTCATCTGCTCTGTTCCATAAGGAGTCTCAGCATTGAGAAATAAGCCGCGCGTATTGAAAATACTGGCTCTATCAGGGATCGCTCTTTTATTCCTTATGAACATGGGCAGCAGCTCCTCCTCACAGGTCCAAGCCAACAATTATAGGGCACCGTATTACGTTGAGCAGGTCGCGGATATCGCCACAGGGGCAGATAGTTCAGACCCTGCCTGGTTCACCATCAAAAATGACGCGCTTTATTTCCAGGCCAAGACTAAAGAGAGTGGCGTCGAACTTTGGAAATACTCTCACCTTACGCGCGAAGCGATGCTGGTGCGCGATATCAATGCCGGCAGTGCAAACTCGAATCCGGAATGGCTGACTGTCTACGGGAATGATATCTACTTCGCTGCTACCGACGCAACCCATGGACGTCAACTCTGGAGATACAATACTGTTTCCGGAACCGTCAGACTGGTCGTTGACTTGGGGAATTACCCGTTAGGATCCGATCCAAGGTGGCTTCAGTTTGTCGGTTCCACTCTGTATTTCAACGCTATTTCTGTGGATGGAAGAGAGCTATATGCCTATTTTCCTGAAACGGGAAAATCCCAACTTGTGAAGAATATAAACCCGCATGGCGACTCAAATCCAGAGTACTTGTACGCGTATTACGATACTTTGTTTTTTACCGCTGATGATGGACACCATGGCAAGGAACCCTGGCGCAGCAACGGCACAACCAACGGTACAACCATGATCAAGGACATCTATGATGGCGTGGACAGCTCGGAACCGTCCAGTTTCAATATGCTTGGCGACATGTTAATATTCAGCGCCAACGACAGCGTGCATGGCCAAGAACTCTGGCAAAGTTACGGAACTAAAGCTACCACACAGATGATCAAAGACATCGAACCAGGGAGTGCTGGATCTAATCCGGGATGGTCTAACCGGTTGGGAGACTCCGTAATTTTCTTCCCAGCCAAAACAGGAAAATTCGGGAATGAATTGTGGCGTTACGATATGCAACACGGTGCTTACTTACTGGCTGACATCAATGACAAAAAAAAGGATTCTAACCCGGCCGCCATTGGCAGTGTTGGCTGGGAGATGTTCTTCAGCGCCGACGATGGTAAAACAGGCGTTGAGTTATGGAAGACCGAACCTCCTTATGAATATGCCTATCAAGTATCTGATATTAATCCAAAATATAGAGATTCCAATCCTAAACCTTTGGGCGTCATGGGTACAACCCTCTTCTTTACAGCCAACGATGGCATACATGGCGAGGAAGTGTGGTATTCTGAATTCCCCCATTACACGACTTTCCTACTCAAGGATATTCGTGTGGGAGGTAGGGGTTCCATCCCTGAGTTCACCAGCGGGGAGGACACTGGTTCCATTTCGAATTCCATCCGCAGTGGCTGGACGATCTACTTCGCTGCGAATGACGGAAACACGGGTACGGAGCTGTGGCAAATTTCTACGGGAGCGTTACCATCCACCGGTTTCGCCCCGCAAGTCAAGACCAACGTACCGGAGCAACCCGCTCGACTTGAATATCAATCGTACAATGAGTTGACTTTGGAAATTCCAAAACTTGGCAAGATGCTCGCCATCACTGGGGTGCCAAAGGACGGAAACAACTGGAATTTGGATTGGCTGGGTGAAAACGACGTGGGGTATTTAACGGGAACGACTTTCCCCACCCAACCCGGTAACACGGCGATCTCTGGGCACGTTTATCTCGCGGATGGCAGCCCGGGACCATTCGTAGATCTAGGTAAGTTATCCTGGGATGATAAGATCATTATCCATGCCTGGGGACAACAATATATTTATAGGGTTCGCTATAAGAACGAAAGAGTTGACCCGAATGATTCATCCATTTTGGACAACAAAGATTATGACTGGATAACGCTCATTACCTGCAAGGATTACAATGAATCCAGTGGGTTCTACCGCTGGCGAACTGTTGTCCAAGCCGTATTAGTGGAAGTGGTTGACGAGTAATAGGAAACGCTCCTCTGCTTTATGATGGTCCACGTTTTTGCTCCATCACAATATCCGGAGCATCCCATTTCTGCCTCTTGAATCACTAGTTCATGTTCAGTAGATAATCCACAAAGAACCTGGTTCTGGATAATAGCCTATCGTATTTATGGCCCGACAGGCAATGGAAAGGCAAGACCAATTTGGAACATGTACAAGACATATTCTTGAATTGTGAGTATAAAAACGTATTTTTGGATTTTTGATTGACGGATTGTATGCAATCGATGAGGCCATGCTCCTGGTTGAGAAATTTAGCGAAATCTACTACTATCCACCAAAGCAAAATCGCTAGGCGGAAGATCCTCGCGAGTCTAAATCATTTCAACGAATGTACGACTATTGGTGCAAACAACAAGTCGTCTAACATTAGAAGTCTTCCGCTAAAGTCCTATGCTGTATAAAACTTAATATCTCTTTCACCAGACCAGGCCCGCGATAGATCAACCCTGTATACACTTGTACCAGCGCCGCCCCGCAATCCAGGCGGCGTTTTGCATCCTCGGCGCTCATGATCCCGCCCACACTCACGATCGGGATTTCTCCATTCACCCGCTTTACCGTCCGACGAAGAACCGCTTCGCTTTGAACTGTCAATGGCCTGCCGCTCAGACCGCCCGACTCGCGCCGATGCTCTGATCGCAACCCCTCGCGTCCAAGTGTTGTATTGGTCACAACGATCCCATCCATCCTTGTGCGGAGGACGGCTTCAATGGCGTCGTCGAGTTCTGATTCGCTTAAGTCTGGCGCAAGCTTAACGAGAATTGGCAGGCGTTTTTTATATTCCATTTGTTCGATCAATCGCTGTTGATGCAATTGTACAAGCAGGCCTTCCAGCGCTTCCCGTTCCTGCAAATTACGAAGTCCCGCTGTATTGGGCGAACTGACGTTGACCGTCAAATAATCGGCAAAACTCGCAAAGTTTTGCAATAAAGCAAGAAAATCGAACACCGCTTCTTCATTGGGCGTATCCTTGTTCTTGCCCAGGTTCACACCAAGGATCGTATTCCATTTCCGTTGAGCAAGATGTCCCTTTCGCGCTGAAAACCCGACAACACGGGTGATCCAATTCGTGTGCAGGTTTGGATTCAATTGCATCTGCACAAACTCGGAGCCGCGCGAGGGAAATCCCATGCGGTTGATAACAGCTTCATCCTCCAAAAGGCGAAAAACGCGCGGGGTCGGATTCCCCAATTGAGGTTTGGGAGTAACCGTCCCTATTTCTATGTGACCAAAGCCCAATGCCGAGAGTCCGCGAATGGCAACGCCGTCCTTATCATAGCCGGCGGCTAACCCCACAGGGTTTTTGAACGTTAATCCAAAGACTTCCACAGGTTTGGATGGCGCTTTGAATTGCTGCGCAACCAGCCAGCGCAAAGGATCGATATCCCCTGTAATGCGTAAGGCCTTTATAGTTAGCGCATGGGCGCGCTCGGGATCCATACGGAAAAGATAAGGAAGAAGAAGGTTATACATGATTATCTTGTCTTTTTTTGGTTCAACATCTCAACTGTTTTCATAATCCTATTCAGGCGCGTCTCTTCCTTTTTGGCTTCGTTGATCCAGGTCACATATTCTTTTTGATGCGTATATGATAGTTTATCAAAGACGGATTTTGCATCTTTATCCTTCTTCAATTCCTTCAATAACTCCCTTGGCATCTCGATCTCACGCGGCTGCGTATCTGCCTCTACCGTTATTTTTATTTCATCGCCAAAAGTTTTGCCAACCTGCTCGCGAATGCCTTTCAAGATGATGAGTATGTGACATTCACTTCCCATCCGCACCAATGTGCCGCGATAGGGAACTCCCTCGATCATGGCTTTGACTTTTGGCTTTTTCGCGCCAAAAGCCGCTTCCACATCGAAGGGGACTTCCACAAATGCGCCGCCTCCGCCTGCGTTTTGAATGGTGGCTGTGAAGGTGTGTTTATTAGGCCTGTTCATATTCCCTTTAAAAACCTTCTCGTCTCTTCGATCTTATCCTTGTCTACCTTCCCTGTCTCTTCCCAATGATCTAACAACTGAGTAATGTTGAACACGGCATACATGAAATATCCCGCCTGCTCCAGTGATTCTTTCGCGCCAGATTGACGATCCACCAGCACAACCACATCTGTTACTTTCAAGCCTGCTCCTGTCAGTTTTTCGATGGCTTCAAATTTGCTTCCACCCGTAGTGGCAAGATCATCAATTACCAAAGCCGTTTCACCCGCGTGAAATTCTCCTTCGATCTCTGCTTTTGTACCGTAGGCTTTCACTTCCTTGCGCGGATAGATCATGGGATAGTTTCCCTGCAGGGAAACAGTCGTTGCAATGGGAATGGCGGCATAAGGCAGGCCGGCCAGTCGATCAAATTTCAAACCCTTTAGCAAAGGCAAATATGCCGCGCCGACTTGTTCAAGCAGTTTTGGGTAGCTGATGATCCGTCGCAGATCAATATAAATGGGGGATTTGAGTCCAGACTTGAGGGTATAGTCACCAAATTTGATACAGCCCGCGGAGAGCAGTTCATCGGCAAGGGAGGCGAGGCGCGGATCGAGTTGTGTCATGCTGGGTCCTTTTTCAATTCACCGTGATAAACAAAGTTTGTTTAATAGCATGTTCCATTATATCCATTTATCTTTGGTGTAATTCTCGCCTGATATTTACAATTTGGTCGCGCAATTCTGCCGCGGCTTTGGCGGGATTCTGCGAACGCGCAATGGCACGCGAGACGGGAAGCAGGATTCCCTTGCCGTCTGCCCGTAAACCAGCCTTGAGCGCCAGTTCCACTTCGCCGCCTTGCGCGCCGACCCCCGGCGAGAGAAACCATAAATCAGGTGCAGCAGCGCGGATGTCGGACATGATCTGTGGGTGTGTAGCGCCAACGACGATGCCGATATTATTGTTCACATTCCACTTCTGAGACATTTGCGCCACATACAGATATAGAGGCATGGGGCTATCGGAACCCGGCGGCAGGATGAGTAAATCCTGAATGTCCATTGAGCCTGTGTTGGATGTTTTACAAAGCAGAAACACTCCTTTTTCAGGATTTTGGATGAACGGGTCCAGTGAGTCTTTGCCGAGGTACGGATTCAGGGTGATGCAATCTGCGCCAAGAGTTTCAAACGCAGATTGGGCGTATGCTTCTGCCGTGGAGGCAATGTCACCGCGCTTCGCATCCAGGATGACGGGGATGTGTGAACCAAGACGATCTGATTCTTCGCTGATGGCTTCGATGACCTGCCTGAGCGCCGTCCAACCTTCGGCGCCGAAGACTTCAAAGAAGGCCGCGTTGGGTTTGAATGCCGCAGCGTAGGGTGCTGTCTTTTTAACCAGAGTCAGGCAAAAGTCCAGGGCGGCGGAGGCGGTAGGTTCTTTGAGGGCGGGGATGTGGGGATCGAGGCCTATGCATAAAAGGGAGGACGAGTCATCGACTCGCTTTTCCAAAAAGGTAAAGAAGGTTTCCATGGGACATCCTTGTCAAAGTCATTCTTAAAGATTTTTTGAATTATACATTGTCTATATTTTACCTAATGATGGATTCCCATTTACTCATGTTCTGCGGGATGGTTTGAGCTCCCAGCCAGCCGTTTTGATCCCAATAAAACGGATTCCAGATATTTTCTCCATAAGCGTGACATTCGGCGAAGAGGAAGTCAGCGGGGAGGGTGTCTAGCAATTCACAGACTGGAGTTTCGTAGTGGACGCCCGGCAAGGAGGGTACCACGCCGTCGCGGGTGTTGATGAGATTGGGCGTGGGGGTGCAGTCTTCATACCATGCACCGTATACATTTCCATCGGGCAGGCGGCAAATGGAGTTGTCTGCATTTTTTGCGATAGAGTAGGTATAGGAATCGTATATTTTTCCGTTGGGGTGGATGAGGCGCACGCTGTCGCCGCCGTCACTGAGCAGGATATTGGTCTGCAGTCCGTAGAAGACTCTGCGTTGACCCGGTTTCAAGGCGACATCCGGTAACACAAAGGGGCTTGAGCCTGTGTTTTCTTCGTCATCCAGTATCCAGCCACTTAAATTAATATCGATGGGGCTGAGGTTTTTGATCTCGATGAATTCATCGAATACATCCACCCTGCCATCTTGATTCCAATCAAAGCCGGGGCGTGGAAGGATTTCGTTGATGATGGGACGAGGATCAATTGGGAATGGAGTCGGGGTGCGGGTCTTTGTCGGAGTGCGGGCGGGAGTTGGGGTGGGACCTGAAGAATTGTCGTGCTTTGGTGTTCCTAAAATATCACCGCCGTTTGCGTTCTCTCCGTTTTTCTTTGTGCCGGTATTGGTATGCCAGGCGCTGTCGCTGTCGGCGGTTCCTGAATTTCTTTCCATCGTTCCATATGTGGATGAACTTCCCGCGGGCCAGCTGCCGCCATTGCCATTGGCTGTATCTATGATCTCATTTGAACCGTCCAATAGCGTGAGCTCCTCTCCGCTATTGGACAGCGCGTTACCAGTGTAGATTTGATCTGCAGGGAGGTCGGACACGGCGGTGTCATCCGAGAGGTTGGCGCCGCGCTCGAGCAGGAAATATCCCCCGGCGGGGATGGAGCCGCTCAGAACGATGTCTGGTGTGCCGTCGGCGGCTTTTAGGTTCCAGCCTGTGAGGTTGATAGGCGTATTACCGGGGTTATATAACTCGATCCATTCATCGTCACTAAGCCCGGATGCTGTGCCTGCCCAGGCAACTTCATTGATGATCGCGGATCTTAATCCAGCTGGTGTGGGGGTGACGCTGGGCGTGAGAGTGGGAGTAGGCGTGGGAGTAAATGTGTTTGTAGGGGATGGAGTAATTGTTGCAGTTGGTGTTGGAGTGGGCGAATTACCATTCTTCGGTGTGCCAAAAATTGGATATTCGTTGTAGTCCAACCCATTTTTCATTACTCCATTGTTCGTAAACCAAGCTGAGTCGCTATCTGGAAGTGTTCCGATGCGCTCCATTGTGCTAAATGTAGTTATGTTTCCTGCAGGCCATGCGCCGCCGTTCCCATTGGCTGTGTCAATTACATCGTTTGCAGGAGAGTAAAGTGTTAAAGTCTCGCCTCCACTGGCAAGCGCACCAGTGTATATATAATCAGCAAATATATCTGAGATAACACCATCAAAATCTCGTTCCAGTAAAAAATACCCGCCCGCTGGAACGGTGCAATTTGAGGTGGAACATACAACTGTCGGGGATGAGAAATTTATATTTGGACTACCGTCTGTTGCAGAAAGCTGCCACCCATCTTTCAAATCTATTTGGGATAAACTAGGATTGTATATCTCGATCCACTCATGCGCCTCATTTGCTGCAGTCCCAGCCCAAGCGACTTCGTTGATGAGGAGAGCAATAACAGGAGGGCAAATTTCGGAGATCGTCACGTTATCAAAACGTAGCGTGCCAGTGCCCCCTGAGGCAGAATACCCGTATATCCTAAAAGATGCGTTTGGGTTGTTGTCAAGAGCAGTAACGGAACTAAAATCAACCACATGTGAAAGCCAAGAACCAACGCTGGATACAGAAACTGGCGAACCAAAATCAAAAAAATTTACTCCATCGGCAGCATATCTAATCTGAAGTAATGTTGGTCCCGTGTTAGATCTATAAAAATCAAAACTTAGACGAATTGATGATCTGCCTGATGTGGAGACTTGAAATTCAACAAAAGCAGTTCCGTCAAGGGTGGGAGTATTCCAACTGATAAAACTAATGGAAGGATCGGGATTTCCTGTTGGAAACGGTGTTGATGCTGGGTTTACGCCTCCACCATTACCAAAAGTTCCAGAACCAGTTGAGGGAGTTGTAACATTACCTAAAAATGTCCATTGAGTAATAATCCCACCTGGGCAAGCCGCGAGTGGCTTCGCCTCCACAGACTCCTTGTGTGGGGCGAAGAGACCTGCGCACAAGCCGATCAGCAGGGATAACACAAGCAAGGCACACGGTAACCTATTCCTGTTTTGCATGGAATTTGAAAATATGTGGGGTCTGCTTACAAACAGGCCCAGGTTTACCCTGGGTAGTAAAGCCTTATCGAATAGACCGGCTGGGCGCGAAGTAAATCCTCCACATGTGAAGATGTATTTGTCGCCCTTTTTAGGTGTGTTTTACGGATTCGGATTACGCAGATCGACCACCAACTTTATGGCGGTGCGAACCTTGTCCTCAATTTCCACATCCACGAACTCAGGGACACAGACGACCTCCATCCCGTCATTCTTGAGGTAACTGGTGGCAAGCACCAAAGCCTTGACCGCTTGATTCACGGCGCCTGCTCCAATAGCTTGCACTTCTGCGTGTTTGTGCTCGCGCATCACTCCTGCGATGGCCCCGGCGACTGCAGATGTACGGGAGTTGGCTGAAACTTTGATTATATCCATGGCAACCTCCCAAGGTTGGCAAAGAGGGGACAAACTTTCTATACTTGGATTGTACTGGATTCACTTAAGAGATTCAAGAAGAATATATATATACTTATAATTTAGTAATATTAGTAGGGACTGTGGACAATGTGGACAAAGCCGATTCACCCCCACATAAGGGAGGACTCGCCTCGCCTCCCGCCACATCTGTGCTTGATTCTACTTTCAGACCTGATCGGGGCTGTGGATGGATATTGTAAAACTTATCCACATGAGTTGCAGCTATCTAACACTTTTGGAGAGTGTTCCATATTTTGGTATTTATATAAACCATACCCCTATATATAGGGGTATGGTTTATTAAGTTACCAGACCATATTTCTGGAAACTGACCTTATTGTCCACAGGGTGAGGAAGTTTTCCACAGTTTATAGCCAGTTATCCACAGTTTTTTATCGCATGGAAACTTCTCGTCTAAACAAATACCCCTAAATGTGGGATATTGCGGATAGTAAAAGCAATTTAAGCTCGAATGTCTCTGCCGTAGCCCGTTTCCACAAGGATTCTGCCATCTTCAAAGGCTGTTTTGCCGCGCAAGACAACTTTACGAACCCTGCCTTTCACCTGCCAACCTTCAAATGGAGTCCAGCCGCAGCGCGTAAATTGCCCGGCAGCTTTTATTTCGTACGTTTCATTCTCGTCAACTTCCACCCAGGTTTCGGCCTGTTCTGGCAGATTGAAGATCTTTTTAGGGTTTGTGTGCATTTTTTCGATGAGTTCCGACATCGTGAGTCGAGCTTCGGAAACAGCCGTTAGCAAAAGAGGCAGTGCGGTTTCCAAACCGGGGAAACCAGGCGGAGGATTGTCTGAATCCTTCTCATCTTTTGTATGCGGGGCATGGTCGGTGGCGAAACAATCGATCACCTCCATGTTTTGCCACAAGCTGTCGACATCTTCTTTCGTCGCCAACCGCGGACGGACTTCGCCGTAGCCGGGATGTCCATTCGAGATCGCGGGGATATCATCCTTTGTCAGGAATAAATGATGCGGACAAACTTCACAAGTCACCTTGAGCCCTTTTTCCTTGGCGGCTTTGATGAGTAGGATCTCTTCTTTTAATGAAACATGCGCGATGTGAATGGGACGGTCATAAATGGATGCGAACAATATCGCGGCGGCCATGCTGCGGCCTTCACTATGCGCCACGATGGGATATTGCTTTGGAAAATTTTCAAAATGAGGCTGCCAGAGGGTCATGTCATCGAGGCGCAGTTCGCCGAAGGTGGAGTCAAGGTACATTTTCAAGCCTGCGGTTTTCCCTGACAGCGACGCAGCGATTTTCGCATTATCAGGTCCCGCGCCGATGAACTGGGCGTAATCGCAGTGAGCTTTAATTTTCGCAGAAATAAGCGCCGGGTCCAGGGTGGCTGCGTCGAAGATCGGTGGCTTGGTGTTGGGCATGGCCAGTACAAGCGTAAATCCTCCTGCCAGCGCGGCGGCTGTGCCGGAGTCGAAATCTTCTTTATGAGTCGCGCCAGGTTCGCGCAAATGGACATGCGGGTCGATGAGGCCGGGCAGTTTAAGCATGTTTCAGGTGTTCCAGTACCATCCAGTTAAGATAGAGGCGGGCATGAAAAAGGGATTGGGAATAGAATTTATTCCCAATCCCAGTATACAGCTTAAGAATAAAATAGGTTAATCGCCGCGCACCGCAGGGGCTTTGAAGACCAGGAAGATCGAGTTGACAAAGATCCCAAGGATGGCCGCGAATACAATGGCCGGGATGCCATTCGGGAATAAATAAGGCACGTTGAAAGGAAACACGCCATTGGGCAATGCGAGGTTACCGCCGATGCCGCAGATCAGGATGATGGCGCCGACAGCAAGCTGTTTCGGGTCGAAAAGGTTAACCTTTTCGGATTGAATGAGGGCAACACCCTGCATCCCGATGACGCCAAATAAATAGATGCTCAATCCACCAACAACAGCCGCGGGCATGGTGTTAACCAGCGCCACCAGTTTACCGAAGAAACCCAGCACGATGGCCATGATACCGGCGGTCATCAATACAGCGGTGGAATAGTTGCGCGTGATCGCCATGAGCGAGTTGTTCTCACCATAGTTCGTGCCGGCGCATCCGCCGAGCAGGCCGACGACGATGTCATCCGAACCATCAGCGACGAGGTTGAGGCCGATCAGTTCTTTGATGTTGTAGGGCTTGCGTCCCAACTCTCCCGCGAGTTTATCAATGTAGAGGCTCATCTGGTAGAGGTGCGCGGTAGATTCGGGCACGGTGGCTATGAAGATAAGTGCAATGCTGAGCGCCATGCCCCAGGCTTCGGGATTGGTGAAGGAGGGGAAGGTAAACTTGGGTAGTTCGAGCCAGCCCGCGCTGGCGACATTTTCAAAATGCACCAGCCCAAATGGAATGGCGACAAGATAGCCGAAAATCGCGCCAAGCAAAATCGGCAGCATGCCAATCAGCCCTTTGCCCTGCAGGTACACCGAGAACAGAATGGTTGCAATCAAGGTGATGAAAGCCACTATCCAGGTGATCGCGGCCACTTCCGGCGCAGCCCAGTTGCCGGCATTTCCCAAAGCGGCATTCGCCAGCGCCACACCGATGACCATTGCCATTGAGCCGGTTACGATCGGAGGCAGGACGCGATCCAGAGCGGTTTTGCCGATCCGCATAATAAGAAAACCAATTGCGATCTCGAATACCGCGGTCAGGATGATGCCCACTTGAACGATCTTCACACCCTGCGGGCAATACACGGCAGTGGAGTTAAAGCAATCAGGCGCAAACCTGCTCATGACCGTGACGATGACCGCGATGTACGAAAACGACGAACCGTAGTACATCGGGATCTTGCGCTTTGAAACCAACAACGCAATGATCGTGCCGAGTCCCGATGCCAGTAATGTAATCCCCACATCGAACTTGGTCAGGATGGCGACCAGCACCGTAGCGGGGAACATCGTCAGAAATTGCTGGAAGCCGAGGCTTAACATCGCGCCGACCGGCGGAGTGTCATCGGGTAAATACCCCATTACTTGACCCGGCGCTTCCTTCCGCGCCTCAACCTGCTTCTGAACTGCGGGTCGACTCTCCCTCTTTGGGGATTTTGTCGCCTTGGCCTTTGCGGGCGCGGCTTTCCTGGGCTTGCTGCTTTTTGTTGCCATAACATTCTCCTCTCTTTTGGTTAGGGACGACGCGTACATAAAAAAAGAGAGCCGCAAAAAGCGACTCTCCAGTTCACAAAAGCCAAAAGCATTCCATCCCGAAAAAATGTTGATGCAGAAATTGCTCCGGTTGCAGGTCTTTATCCATTGTGCCGAATTTTACGCGGATTTGAAATGGTGTCAAGGTGTGAGCAGGATCCGTTGTGAGGCGGGAATTAAGAGCATCGTCACCTTGTTCCAAATATCACGGGTGTTATAATCCGGCCGATATTTCCTAAAAATCCAAGAGAGGTAAGTAAAAGATGGCATATGTAAACGTTAAAGTCCCCGAAGGCGGGGCGAAGATTTCAATTCATGACGGCAAGTTGAACGTTCCCAATAACCCGATCATCCCGTTCGTGGAAGGCGACGGTACTGGTCGCGATATTTGGCGCGCGTCGGTGCGCGTGTTCGATGCGGCGGTCGAGAAGGCCTACGGCGGAAAACGCAAAATTCACTGGATGGAAGTGTACGCAGGCGAGAAGCCGTTCAAGATGTTTCAGAACTGGCTGCCCGATGAAACAGTGGAAGCATTCAAGGAATTTCTGGTGGGCATCAAAGGCCCCTTGACCACACCCATTGGCGGCGGCATTCGTTCCTTGAATGTTGCGCTTCGCAAATTATTGGACTTGTATGTTTGCCAGCGTCCCGTGCGTTGGTATAAAGGTGTGCCTTCGCCCGTGAGACATCCCGAATTTGTGGATATGGTCATCTTCCGTGAGAATACCGAAGATATTTATACGGGTATTGAATTTGCGTATGGCACGGCAGACAACAAAAAATTCATGGAAATCTTCAAGGAAACCTTCCCGAAGGAATATGCCAAGATGCGCTTCCCCAACACGTCGGGCGTTGGCATCAAGCCGGTTTCCATGGAAGGCACAGAGCGCCTCGTACGCGCCGCGATCCAATGGTCGCTGGATAATAAACGCAAAAGTGTGAACTTCGTGCATAAAGGCAATATTATGAAGTTCACCGAAGGCGCATTCAAGGACTGGGGTTATACGCTCGCCAAACGCGAGTTCCGCAACCAGATCGTCACCGAGCGTGAGACCTGGATCCTGGGCAACAAGGAATCCAACCCGAAGTTAAGCGTGGAAGAAAACGCAAAGATGATCGATCCTGGCTTTGATATGATGAGCCCTGACCAGCAGAACGATATTAAAGGTGAAGTGGAAGGGGCGATGAAGTTGTGGGATACGCACGGCGACGGCAAATGGAAAAAGATGTTGTTAATCAAAGACTCCATTGCAGATGTCAGCCTGCAGTTCACCATCATCCGCCCGAAGGATTATGATGTGATCGCCACGATGAATCTGAACGGCGATTACCTTTCTGACGCACTCGCTGCGCAGGTCGGTGGGATCGGTATTGCCCCCGGCGCGAATATCAATTATGAGACCGGTCACGCCATCTTCGAAGCCACTCACGGCACCGCGCCGAAATATGCCGACCTGGATAAGGTCAATCCTGGCTCGGTGATTCTCTCCGGCGAGATGATGCTCCGTTACATGGGCTGGGGCGAAGCCGCGGATTTGATCGTGAAGGGCATGGAAGGCGCAGTTGCCGCCAAAACCGTCACCTACGATTTCGCCCGCCTGATGGATGGCGCGAAAGAGATCAAATGCTCCGAGTTCGGTGATGCGATCATCAATTGGATGGATAAGACTGCGCCTGCGACGAAGCCTGTGACCAAGAAGGTTGTAACCAAAAAAGCGGTTAAGAAAGTAGTAAAGAAGGCTGCGTCAAAGAAGAAAGTCGTTGCAAAGAAGGCAGTTAAGAAAGCTGGCAAGAAGAAATAAGTTTTTGCTTGAATCAAAAGTCGGGACCAACTTGGTCCCGACTTTTATTTTTGTGGTGTATCATCGTGATAAAACATTATTAATGGCATAAACCATAATGAGAAAATATGAATCTCGTCGTAAATATCATTACCGGTATCGTGGCGCTTTTGCACGCTTACTTTCTTATCCTTGAAATGTTCCTATGGGAAAAACCCGCTGGCCGCAGATCCTTCCGTACCACTGCGGAATTTGCGGCACAGTCCAAGACGCTGGCGGCGAATCAGGGTTTGTATAACGGGTTTCTCGCGGCAGGTTGATCTGGGGACTCTTCGCTGGTGATTCAGTGAAGATATTCTTCCTCAGTTGTGTGATCGTTGCAGGCATCTTCGGCGCGTTCACGGTCAGCAAAAGGATATTTTATATTCAGGCTTTGCCGGCCTTGATCGGGTTGGCACTTCTTTTGTTGGCGTAGGACTTGATTGCAAAAAGAGTTCAGCAGAAAATTGCTGAACTCTTTTTTGTTTGCTTGGATTTTCTTTGATTAATGCGTTGCGGTTGCTTCGGGAGTTGATCTTATAAATAACACAACTAAAGCTGCTACTCGACGATAATTGGCAGAAATTGACCCATCTTATAATGCATGAGAATCAGGCAGGCGAACTCCAAAGTGCCGGCTGGGGCGGGCTCAGTAAAGGTATACTCAACCGTCACAACCGCACCAGGGGGCAGTTGATCATCTGAGACAAGCAGGAGCGCATCTGCCTTTGCGGTTCTAATCCCGCTGGCAGTTTGTTCTGTTACTGGATGTGAGATGCTAAAAATGTGCGCGCGGCGGCCAGTGTTTGTGACGGTAAAAACATATGTCACTCCAACCTTGAATGTTGTCAGGTCAGACTTGACCCAATTGTCGCCTTCGGTTACCTGGACTTGAACCTTGCCGTCCGTGTTTTGAACAGGCTGAATAGTATCTTCGGGCGTTATCGTGGCAACGATGGTTGGTGTGGGCGTAATGTTGTTTTCTACCACAGGATCAATCGCGATTGGCGCAGAGGCTGGGGCACTGCTACAGGCAGTGACCATCAATGCAAACACCAGCGTAATAAATACGACCTTCTTCATGTCTTCCTCCATTAATAAGAATAGCGGCTATCATACGTCTCTTCTAATCGATGTATAACTTCTTTCATCAAACTCTAATGCGGGTTCAACTTAATAAACTGACCTTACGCGGTGTCGCTCCGCTCACATCGTCCCGATTCTCTTTTCGGAGGAAATCACGAGTAGTGCGTAAGGTCACTTAATCATAAAGAGCAGGGGTATCGGGAAATGTGATAACCCTGCTCCTTTCGTTTTTTTTATTTTTTTACGGTGCAGGTTGTGGTGTCGGTAACGCTGTCGGCGTTGGGATCATTGCAGAGTCTGCGGCTGTTTTGGGCATGCCTGCCATCACCCAACGGACGAACACATCGATGATGTTTTGTTTGAGCGCGCGATTTGGCGGCATGATACCTATGATCTGATCGCCATTTTCATCGAGCAGAGGGTGTCCCTGAATGGATTGAAGAAGATAACTGTCAGGGTCGCCGGCGATAACATTGGGACCATCATCCCCGGAGAATACAATGTTATCGTAGGTGTCCATCCAATAGTTGTTATTCTCCTTCCCGCTACGGTGACATGAGATGCAGTATCGTTTGACAATGGGTTGAATGTGCACATCATAGGAAGGCACTTCGCCATCTGCCAGCGGGGGGAACAACGGCTTGAGCGCTTCAGCGGGTAGTTCAAAACGGTCATCCCAGGAATAGCGAATATAGGTCACGATGTAATCAATTTCGCTTTTGGTAAGTTCGCCGCCGTAGGCCTTTCCAAAGGGAGTCATGCCGGCGTTGGGGCGGCCATATGCAATGACTTCGTACATGGCAGAGTCGGTGACGGTGTACAGGACATCGTGACTATTGATAGGCGTGATCTTTTCGCCTTCCAAACCTTCCACGCCTTTGATCTCTGCGACAGAACCATCGTCACCGTGACATTCTGTGCAGTGGATGGAGTACAGATCCTGCCCTGCGAAGATCTGGTCAACGAGAGTTGTGGCAACTTCAGTCTCTTCGACGACAGGTTTGGGGTGCAAGGCAAGCACCGTCCCTGAGATGAGGATCATCGAAGCAGCAGCCAGGCATGTCGTCCAGATCATGACGCGGGTTTTCGTCTGCTTGAAGACGAAGGACATGAGGAAAAGCAGGATCATCGCAATGATCGGGATTACGAGTCCTACAATCGCTTGTAATATGCCTAATAGTTTTGAACCGTCTGCGGAAACGGTCGGCACTTCAGACATCAACGTGAGAAGCACAATACCAGTGACCATGATCGCCATGATCGAGATCGGGAGGATGCGTTTGCCGTAATAACGATTTGGGGATTTATCAATGAAGGGCAGGAGTGTGAGTACGCCGATGGCAATGCCAGGGATGGCGACTGTGGCAATCCACTCGATCTTGCCGAGTATAGGGATCTGTCCATAGAGCGCGAGGAATTTGAAGAGGAAGAGGAAGTACCATTCGGGGCGCGGAATGTAGGATGTATCGCTTGGGTCGGCTTTGGCCTCGGGGGCAACACCGATAAAGGTTGCGAGCACGATCAGCAGGATAAAGATGCCAAGTGAGACAACCAGGTCTTTGAAGATGCTATCAGGCCAGAATCGTTCGCCTTTATTTAATTCGCTTTCGTAACGTTTGTTGATTTTCTTTTTGGTTTCGTCGTTCATAATGACTCCATCGTCATTGCGAGGAGGGTGCTCTTCCCGACGAAGCAATCTCCATCATTTTGACGGGGATTGCTTCGGGCAAAGTGCGCCCTCGCAATGACGAATGATGTTAATCTTCCCTCGTTGGGAAATGAGACTCGCCGTGCTTGATGATCAAATATAGATGAACACCTATCAAGCCCGCGAGCGCGGCTGGAAGCATCCAAATGTGGGCGGAGAAGAAGCGCTGTAAGGTGAGTGCGCTTAGTTCAGGTCCGCCGCGCAAGGCTTTGAGGATGAATTCACCAATAAAGGGCACGCTGCCTGCTATTTGTGTGCCGACAGTAGTTGCCCAGTATGCGCGCTGATTCCATGGGAGCAGATATCCCGTAAAGCCCATGCCTAATGTGGCTAAAAACAAGCCGATGCCGATCAGCCACGTCAGCTCGCGTGGAAATTTGAATGAAGCGGTAACAAATACGCGTAAAAGATGAATGAAGACAACGATCACCATCAACGTTGCGCCCCAATGATGAATGCCGCGGATCAACCAACCATACGCCACGCCTTCCATAATATATTGTATGGAGTCGTAAGCATGGTCGGGGGAGGGTGTGTAATAGATCGTGAGAAAGATACCTGTTAATCCCTGCATCACAAAAAGGAACATGCTGGCTGAGCCAAGTGTGTTCCACCAGTTGCCTTTGGGTTCGGCGCGGTCTAAAAGGTTGGTGTAGATATCATTCAAGCCGAGACGTTCATCCAGCCACTCATAAACTTTTTTCCACATGGCTAACCTGCCTTGAAGAAGATTTCGATGTGACCATCTTCGGATAAGCGAAATTCATCGTAAACATCAAGTGGACGAGGCGGGGGACCATCCAACACTTGACCCTCTTTGCTGAACTTCGCGTCGTGACAGGGGCAGAGAAATGCGTCAGATTCTGCGTGCCAGTTTACCGTGCAGGCAAGATGCGTGCAGCGGCTGTTGAGGATCAACAGGTCTTTCGAGTCATCCGATTTGCGGATGGCGTATCCGCCAAACGAGCTTGAGGTCCGCTCCCAGCCGTTGACCTGCACGCGTGTGAACGAGAACGGATACGGCATGCCAATCTGCATATCTTCAAATTTACCGATGGAGATCCACGCGTCTTTTCCACCTTCGCGCAGAGCAGGGTCTATCAAATACGAAATGGATGGCAAACCGATCGCCACCCCGATCAATCCGCCTACGATCCCCGTGGTGACCTTGATAAAGTCACGGCGGGAAATTTCATTCGAACCAGACATGTATGCCTCCTGGAAATTTTTTTCGCGTTTGTCACATTATCATTATAAATAAAAGAGCAGTTTTGATAAACTCGCAAATGGATAATCCGGATTAGATTATAAGGGTCTTTGTCGGCTTTATTGTAAAATAGCTGAAATGAAATCCATAGGATGATTGTCACCTTTTGGGTTGCCATTTTCTCCCTTTCTTTTTGCGATTCCAAAGTTAAAAGAGTAAAATAAGTTCTCGTGTCACAGGAATGATAAACGCAAGCGCTTACATAAACTTAATTTTTTTCAAGGAGGCATAGATGGGCCTGAAAAGAAATGTCAGCCTATCCACGGGTTTGCGGTACAAGGGACAAGGTCCGTTTTTGACCTTTATCCTGCATCGCATCGGTGGAATCGGCATGGCGGTCTTCATCACCATACATATCCTGGCTTCGTTCCTGGGTGGAGATGGCGGAAAACTAGCCAACGCCATTTACGAGAACTGGGCTTTCCAAATTTTTATTTTCTTCTGCGTGTTGTTCCACGCCATCAATGGTTTGCGGATCACCATTCTTGACCTGTGGCCGAAATTGCTTGAGCACTCGCACGAAGCCATCTGGCTGGAATGGGCGGCCTTCCTGCCCATTTTTGGTATCTCAGTGCTCGTCATCATTAACACGGCGTTGGGAGGCTAGCATGAACAATACCAAATCAAGAAATCTATCCCTTTCCCAGCGCGGCATGAACTTTGAAACGCTCATGTGGCTCTTTACGCGCCTCTCGGCATTAGGGATGTATGCACTGATCCTGATTGCCTTGATCGGCGCACTGATCATGGGCGCCCGCAACCAAATGAATTTTGCGGATGTAATGCGTTGGGCTTTCATGCCCAATGTCACCCATGTACAAAATACAGACGTGCCGGATGTAACGCCGTGGAATTCGCTTTTCTGGAAGTTAACAGGCAGTGCGCTTCTGCTTGTAGCAGTGGCGCATGGCGTGCATGGTCTGGTTGTCATTGCTGATGATTACATTGCGAGTTCAAGAGGCAGACAGATTGCCCGACTCTTGAGCATTGTTTTCATGCTGACTATGATCGGCATTGGTCTGTATATTATTTTGACTTCATAAATTTTTTTAACCACGAAGAGCACAAAGGAACACGAAGGAAAAACCTTTCTCTTTTCCATCCTTTGTGACCTTCGCCCCCTTTGTGGTTAATGTTTTGCATTTAGGAGTAATTCATGGCAAAAGTTCATCAATTTGATGTAGTCGTTGTCGGCGGCGGCGGTGCGGGTCTCATGGCGGGGCTGTACGCATCCAGAACGGCGAAGACTGCGGTGATCAGCAAGATGTATCCCACGCGCTCACATACGGGCGCGGCGCAGGGCGGAATCTCTGCCGCGCTGGGCAACTACGAAGAAGACAAGCCCGAATGGCACACGTACGATACGGTCAAAGGGTCGGATTATCTTGGCGATCAGGATGCGATCGAGTTCATGTGCAATGAAGCGATTGATGCAGTGCTCGAACTGGAACACATGGGGCTTCCATTTGACCGCACGCCCGAAGGACGAATCTCACAGCGACCGTTTGGCGGGCACACCAACAATGAGACTGGCAAACCTGTTAGAAGAGCCGCGCATGCCGCAGACCGCACGGGTCATATGATCCTGCAAACCTTATATCAGCAGTGTTTGAAGAACAAAGTTAATTTCTTCGATGAATATCAAGTGCTTGATTTCATCATGGTCAACGGCAAGGCTGCGGGCGTGGTGGCGGTTGAACTTTCCACAGGCGAGCTGCATACCATCCATGCGAAAGCTGTCATCTTTGCCACTGGCGGATATGGCCGCGTTTTCGAAGTGACATCCAACGCCTATGCTTACACGGGCGACGGTCCCGCGATTCTTTTTCGTCACGGCATTCCACTCGAGGATATGGAATTTTTCCAATTCCATCCGACGGGTATTTATAAACTCGGCATTCTGATCACAGAAGGCGCGCGCGGTGAAGGCGCAGTCTTGATTAACGATAAAGGCGAGCGTTTTATGCCCAAGTATGCGCCCACTGTAAAGGACCTCGCTTCACGCGATGTTGTTTCGCGAGCGATCTATACCGAGATCAAAGAGGGCCGCGGCATTGGCGGCAAGAATTATGTCTATTTGGATATTCGTCCTGAGACGGTGAATAAATTTGCGGCATTGGATGGACGGACAAACCCAGACGGTTCCCCCTTGCTGATAACTGGTGACACGGTTCTGACGAAGATTCCTGACATTGTGGATTTCTGCCGTGTGTATCTGGGAGTTGATCCTGTGACACAAGTGATGCCAACCCAGCCGACGGCACATTACGCGATGGGCGGTATTCCAACAAATAAATACGGTGAAGTTGTGATTGACGATAAAGGCACGGCATTCCCCGGTCTGTTCGCGGCGGGTGAATGCGCATGTGTGTCTGTGCATGGCGCGAACCGCCTCGGCACGAATTCATTGCTTGACATCGTCGTCTTCGGCAAACACGCGGGACTCAAAGCGGCGGAATATGCACTCCAGGCCGAGTTTGAGAAACTGCCCGAGGACGCTGAATCAGCTTCACGGTCCGATTTCGATGCGCTTCGGAAAGGGTCAGGTAAAGAGAACGTATTCGACCTGTCCAACGAGATGAAGAAGGTCATGTTCGCAGACATCGGCATTTATCGAAATGAAAAAGACATGCAGACCGCTTTGGAAAAAGTACGCGAGTTGAAAGTGCGTTTCAAAGATGTGGCCGTGAGCGACACGGGAAAAATCTTCAACACGGAATTGTTGAACGCGTGGGAATTTGGCAACCTGCTCGATATTGCAGAAGTGGTTGCGGTGAGCGCGCTGAATCGCAAAGAATCTCGCGGTGGACATTCGCGCGAGGATTTCCCCGACCGCGATGACAAGAACTGGTTGAAACATACTCTGGTATGGAACAGGAACGGCAAGTTGGAGATTGATTACAAACCGGTAGTCATCACCAAATATCAACCCAAGGCAAGAGTTTATTAAAAAAACCACCCTCACCCTAGCCCTCTCCCGAAGGGAGAGGAGACTCCCTTCCCCCGAAGGGGAAGGGTTGGGGATGAGGGCAAGAGGAGACTTTATGGAAATTACGATAAAGATATTTCGTTACGATCCCGAGCAAGACACGCGCGGCCATTACGAAACTTATGTGGTGGAAGGCGACGAGAACGACCGCGTGTTGGATGTGCTTGAGCTGGTGAAAGGCAAAACCGATGGTTCGCTGGCTTTCCGCCGTTCGTGCGCGCATGGTATCTGCGGCTCGGATGCGATGCGTATTAATGGTCGTAATCATCTGGCGTGCAAAACTTTGGTGCGCGATGTGGGCGCGAACATCACCGTTGAACCTGTGCTTGGTTTGAAGGTTAAAAAAGACCTGATCGTGGATATGGACCCGTTCTTTGATAACTACAAGAAGATGCTGCCATATTTGATCAACGACAGCCCATTGCCCGCCGATGGACGCGAACGTTTGCAAAGCCCTGAGGATCGCGCACGCTTCGATGAAACAACAAAATGCATTTTGTGCGCGGCTTGCACCACCTCCTGCCCATCGTATTGGGCGAGCGGCGAGTATTATGGTCCTGCCGCCATTGTCACCGCGCATCGCTTTATCTTCGATAGCCGCGATGAAGGCGCTTCGCAGCGTCTGCACATTCTGAGCGAGACAGATGGAACGGCGCGCTGTCACACCGCATATAACTGCACCGAAGCCTGTCCGCGGGATATCAAGATCACGAAGGCGATTGGCGAAGTGAAGATGGCGATAGTGACAGGCAAGTTGGATTGAGTTTAAGTAAATTGTGAGTAGGAATTAGGCAGGCCGTATCATATGAAGATGCGGCCTGTTTTATGATTTGGAAATACCCTTGTCACCCAAGCACAATATTATCGATCAACCTCGTCTTGCCGAGAAAGACTGCCATCGAAAGCAGGGTTCTTCCTTTGATCACATCCAACTCTGCCAGCGTATCGTAATCCGCGCAGGAGACGTATTGCATTTGAGCCAGCGGTTCGCCCGCCAAAACTTCCTTCATCTTTCTTCTGATTAGCTCTCCCTCCCTCTCGCCGGCCTCATACGCCTCTTTTGCCGCGCTCAAGGCGCGAAACAGCACCGCGGCGGCTTTGCGTTCCTCGCCGCTCAGATACTTATTACGGCTTGACATCGCCAGCCCATCCGCCTCGCGCACGATCGGGCAGACGACAATTTCAATCGGGAAATTCAAATCCCGCGTCATCTGGCCGATGACCGCCGCCTGCTGCGCGTCCTTTTGACCGAAATATGCCTTATCAGGCTGGGTCGCGTTGAACAACTTCGCCACGACGGTAGTCACGCCCCTGAAATGAGTGGGTCTCAGCGCGCCTTCCAGCGGACGAGTTAGCGCTTCAACCTCCACCCAGGTCTGGTGGCCAGGCGGATACATCGCCTCAGTTGACGGATTCCACACCAAATCCACGCCGAGAGGCTGAATCAGGCTCGAATCACGCTCGAGATCGCGAGGATATGTCGAGAGGTCTTCGTTCGGTCCAAACTGTGTCGGGTTGACGAAGATGGTCACGATTACATGCCCACACTCTTCCTTTGCGCGCTTAATAAGCGAGAGATGGCCCTCGTGTAAACATCCCATCGTCGGGACCAGGCCAACTGTCCCTTTGAGAAAGAGGCGGGCGATTCTTAGGTCATAAAGGCTGGATACGGTTTTCACGGCACGCTCCAAGTTGTATAGACATATACCCTGTTTCCCTTATATTCCTGTACTTTGGGGTCTTGACAGGCTAGAAATTTTGTTCTACACTCTTATTATAATCAGACAAAAGGAGATATAAAATGGCTTACGGACATACCAACTCAAAAGGAAATACCTACTACCTGCATTCCAAAGGCAGAATGTTCTTCTTCTCGAAGGAAATCAAGGAAGGCGCTCTCGACGCCGTGCCGGCAGGCTACGATGTCGTTGAAATGAAGACCGGTTTGCCCGTCCTCAAGAAGAAAGTAGTGGCTGCGCCTGCAACAGTAGAAACTCCTCGCACGGAAGCACCCGCTACTGAAGCGACTCCTGCCCCAGAAGCGGTTCCCGCAGAAAATGCAGGTAATTAAAGTATAACCCTGTTCGGAAATCCCGCTCAGCGTTGAGCCGGATTGCAAGACACAACCCAACTGTTCTTTTAGATAAAAAGGAGACCAAAATGACACGTACACAAGCATCTAAAAGTTATGAAACGAAAGGGGATCAGCCATGCCAACCCTAAACCGCGTTCAATTGATCGGCCGTTTGGGCAAGGATCCTGAAGGCAAGTTCACTCCCAATGGCAAAAAAGTGGCCCATTTCAGCCTGGCCGTCAGCAATCGCTGGAAGGACAAGAGCGGCGAGACGAAAGAATCCACTGAATGGGTCAACATTGAAGCCTGGGGGCGGCTTGGCGAAGTTTGCCAGGAATATCTGAAGAAAGGCAGTCTGATCTACCTTGAGGGCCGCTTGAAGACTGACAAGTATGAAGACAAGGGCGAAACGAAGTACTTCACGAAGATCGTCGCTCAATCCCTGGAGTTCCTAGATAAAAAACCTGCCGAAGAACCGATGCAGGCCGTGGAAGAAGACCCCGGCGATTACGAAGCGTAATTTTGTAGAAGAAATGCACTGGATATTTTTTTATCCAGTGCATTTCTAATTTAAGAGGTACGAATATGTTGAAAGATATGAAAACATTTTGAATAGTACTTGGTATTATTCTGTCACCCATTCATTAAAAATAGAACAAATGGTATATTATTGAGATGAAAACCTCAGCAGTTGATCTATTTTGCGGTATTGGCGGGCTTTCTTATGGCTTACAGAAGGCTGGCATATCTGTTGTTGCAGGTGTTGATTTAGATCAATCATCCCAATATGCTTATGAAGAAAATGTAAAAGCCGATTTCATTTTGAAAGACATTTCTAAATTTCACGGGGACGAGATAAACAAAAAATATTGGCGGGGTAAAGATCAAATAAAAATCCTTGCTGGTTGTGCGCCTTGTCAGCCATTTTCCGCTCATTCTAATAAAATAAAAAATAAGAAGCAAACCAAAAAATGGAGATTAATAAGCGAATTTAGAAGATTGGTAGAGGAAACAAATCCAGATATAGTAACAATGGAGAATGTTCCTAATCTTGCAAACCAAAAAATATTCAAAGACTTTGTTGATTTTTTAAAACAAAGAAAGTATTTTGTTTCATATACCAATGTTTATTGCCCTGATTATGGTATTCCTCAAAAACGTCGAAGATTAGTTTTACTTGCTTCTAAACATGGGGTTATTGAACTGATCCCTAAGACTCATTCAGAAAAAAACTATATTAGTTTAAAAGAAGCCATTGGAAACTTGCCTCCTGTAAAGGCAGGTGAGGTCTGCGAGAGTGATCCTCTACACCGAAGTATAAAACTTACGGAAATAAATTTGCGACGCATTAAAGCATCAAAACCCAACGGAACCTGGCTTGACTGGGATGAAGATTTAAGATTAGCATGCCATAAAAAAATTACCGGCAACACATACAAGGCAGTCTATGGAAGGATGTCTTGGAATGAACCCTCTTCAACTATTACTACACAATTTCATAATTATGGTACGGGAAGGTTTGGGCACCCAACGCAAAATAGAGCATTAACTATAAGGGAAGCTGCTATTTTGCAAACATTTCCTATTGACTACAAATTTTGTAAAGATGAAAAAGATATTTTCATAAGAAAATTAGGCGTTCACATTGGAAATGCAGTGCCAGTAGATTTAGGTTTTGTAATAGGAAAATCCATTAAGTTACATATTGAGGGACATCATGGCAAACCAAAGCGACCAGTTCTCGTTTGAAATTTCCTTGAGTGTATTAAATCATTTAGGGAGGAATCTGTACAGAAGCTTTATGACTGTACTTGGGGAGGCAATTTCCAATTCATGGGATGCAGATGCCGAAAATGTTTGGATTTATATAGACAAAGAAAATAACAATTTTGTTGTTAAAGATGATGGCGATGGGATGGTGAGTAAAGACTTCCAAGACAAATTCTTGAAAATTGGATATTCAAAGAGAAAAAGCGGGGCAACTGTTACCAAAAAGGGTAGACCATTCATTGGTAGAAAAGGCATAGGAAAGCTTGCTCTTTTATCTTGCGCGAAGAAAGTCAGTGTTTTGACTAAAGCAAAAGGTAATGAATATGCTGGCGGAGTCATAGATAATTCCGAACTAGAAAAAGCTATAAAAAGTGATATGACTCCTGATCAATATCAATTAGGTGAAGTAAACCGAGAAATATTAAGCAAATATGAAAGTGGTCATAAACATGGAACAATTATCTATTTTGAAAATGTAAACGACGGCATTAGAAATACTACAGATTATTTAAGAAAATTAATCGCCCTTTATTTCAAATTTTCCCTTCTAGATAACAGCTTTAATATATATATTGATGACAAACTGGTAACTCTTGATGACCTTAATGATCTTGCAAGTAATACGCAGTTCGTTTGGAAAATAAATGCATTGAGTGATCCATATCTTGAAAAACTTACTACCTCGCCAAATCTTTATAAAGCAACAGAACTGACAATAGAAAGTGCAATTAAGGGGTTTATTGCATCTGTGGAACTTCCTAGCCAACTAAAAATAAACATGACTGACGAAAAGGTTACAGTTGACTTATTTGTGAACGGAAGATTGAGAGAAAAAGATATCTTGAAGCATATACCTTCAACACGAGTAGTTGAAAGTTATCTATATGGACAAATCCATTTCAACGAACTAGATGATGAAGTGGATAGATTTGCTAGCAGTAGGGAAGGAATTATTGCAGATGACCCCAAATATAAGGCAATGCTTGAGCAACTGAGGGATGTAGTTGCTCGTATCATGAGTGCTTGGGATGATTTGCGCAATGAAGTTCGTGATGATGGAGACCCTGATAATCCGCGTTATACAAAAAGAGAAAGAAAATCCCGTGAGCTTTTTAATATTGTTTCAAAAGATTTCTCGTTACCCAAAAAGTCGGATAGCAGGAGTAAGGTTGACGGGTGGGTAGACGGATTGGCAAATGATGCACAATTTAATTTTTCGTCATATGCAGAGTGCTTCATCTCAGAAAACCTAATGAGAAAGTATATTCTGGAAAATAAGATTGCTTTATCTTCTGTGGCACAAAGTGAAGTTACAAGACTTCGTACTAGAGAGGTTGAAAATAAAACTGCTGGAAATATTAATATTGAGCTCAGGCAAAACAACGATGATCTAAGCTATCTTGATATGACCTATCTAGCAAAAGCTGTTGACCCACAAAGAGGTAGCACCAATACACTTGATACCGACGCAAAAGAATATAAGCCTATAAGAGATGCTATTGCTCATACAGCTCTGTTGACTAATCAAGCAAAGATTAAATTAACATCGGTTTATGAGAATATTAAAACTAGAGTAAAGGCCCTTTTGTCCAGTTCTTGAAATATATTATTCAGGGATCTATGTTGAGAAAGTCAAAAGTGCAAATAAGAAAAAGAATCATTAAACCTGCCCCATCATCTGAGGCTGCTTTGAAGCGAATGAAAGCCGCAAAGCCTAGGGATACCGCTCCAGAGAAAGCCTTGCGTTCGGAGTTGTATAAAAAAGGCTTACGTTATCGAATTGATATCAAACCTGTCAAAGAACTTAATAGAAGAGCAGACATTATTTTTCGAACTGCTAAATTGGCCATTTTTGTTGATGGGTGTTTCTGGCATGGCTGTCCCAAACATGGAACACAAGCAAAAGCCAATGCAGAGTTTTGGAGGAATAAGATAAGACGAAACCAGGCGCGTGATGTAGAAACAAACCAATTGTTGAAAAAAGCTGGGTGGAAAGTCATTCGAGTTTGGGAACATGAACATCAAGAAAAAGCCGCACAAAAGATTTTAAAAGTAATTCAAGCAATAAAAACAAAATGATATATTCCGCTTGACTAAAATTGTTCCAACAAAAAGCCGCTCTTTTCGGAGCAGCTTAAGGTTTGTATTATTTATTCTTCTTTACCACTTTGTGTTTGGTAGGCTTGGATTTCACTATTTTCTTCTCAGGCGCTTTCTTAACAGCAGCCTTTTTACCTTTTCCCTTCGCTCCCACTGGTAACTTCTCCAACTCGTCCACCAGTTTCTCCAGCACATCGAAACCGCCCTGCCAGAATTTCGGGTCGCGGATATTGATGCCCGCTTCGCTTAAAATCTTCTCCGGCGCTTCAGATCCGCCCGCCGAAAGGAGCTTGAGATACTTCGGCTTGAAGGATTCACCCTGCGCCTTGAATTGCTGGTACAAAGCCAGCACCAGCAATTGACCGAAGGCATACGCATATACATAAAAGGGCGTGTGATAAATGTGCGGAATGCCCACCCATTCCCATTTGAAGTCATCGCTCAAATCGAGAGAATCGCCGAACTGCTCTCTCAGGTTTTCGAGATACGCGGCGGAGAGTTCGTCCGCAGAGGCGTTCTTCTGCACCATTTCATGGGCCTGTTTCTCGAACAAGGCAAAATAGGACTGGCGCATGATGGTCGCGTAGGAATCATCCATTTGTTTGAAGAGGATATCGCGCCGTACTGATTCGTCCGTCTCTTCGGAGAGCAATTTTTCGATCAACACCATTTCTGCAAAGGTGGAGGCTGTCTCAGCCAGCGGCAGGGATGATTGAAATGTAAATACTCCGTGGTGACCGGCCAGCATGGAGTGAATGGCATGTCCCAACTCGTGGGCGAGGGTCGCCACTTCACGTCCTGAGCCCTGGTAATTCACCATCACCCACGGTGTCATCTCGGGCAAAACAGACCAGCAGAACGCCCCGCCGCGTTTGCCTTTGCGGATCTGGCTGTCAATGCGGCTCTCGTCAAAGACGCGTTTGGCCAACTCCGCCACTTTTGGCTCGAAGGCGGAGAATGCATCCAAAACCATGTTGACGGCTTCATCAAATCCGTAGGTCTTCTTCGAACGGGCCACAGGCGCGTAAATGTCATAGCGGCGTAACTTCTTGAGGCCGACGTACCTGGCTTTCATCCTGAAATAACGCTGGAAGATATTTACATTCCTGCGCGCCACACTCAACAAGGCTTCCACGGCTTCATCGGGAATATCATTGCTCAGATTGCGCGGTGCGATCGAATTTTTGAACTTGCGTAAATTGACGTTCTCGTTATGCCAGTCGCGCAGGCGGGTCTGGTACATCTGGCCAAGGATCGGACCGTCATTGGCATATACCTTGAATTGCGCCTGGTAGCTCTCGGCGCGAACTTTCGGGTCTGTGCTGTAGCGGTATGAGAACAATTCTGCGGCGGTCATCTCTTTCTCTTTGCCGTTCACCTTCATTTTGAAAGTGTAGCGGTTCGTGATCGAGTCGTACAAATTAACCAGCGCATTCGGCCCCGTCACATTCTTGAGGTTGACGATCTTCTCTTCCGCTTCGCTTAGGGTGTGCGGCTTATACAAACGCAGGGCTTCAAGATAGTAACGAAAATCACCCGAAGCCTCCATCAAGCGTTTGGCATTCTCTTCGTCCAATTCCTTCCACCACAAGCTGAAGAAAAGCGTACGATTTTCCACTTCTGCCAAAAATTGCAATACGCGTGATTGCAGGGATTGCGCCGCCTGATCCTGCGTATCCGCCGTGAAAGACAAACCCGCGAACGAATATAGCTTGTTCGCCACACGCGCGGTCTCTTCGCTGGCATGCAACACAGCCACAAACTGATCAGCCGGCATGTCAGGGCTGAGCTTGTCGCGCACGCCTTCGAAGGAAGTCACCTGTTCTTCGATCATGTCGAATGCGCTTTGCAGTTCCGCGCTTTCATAACCGGGATAGAGGGGAGCCAGACTCCATTTTGAAAGTTTATATGCCACGATGTCTCCTTGTGATTTTCGTCATTGCGACGAAGCAATCCCGCTTGTCGTGGTGGAGATTACTTCGTCGGGAAGAGCATCCTCCTCGCAATGACAATGTGCTACAAACTGGAACGGACGTGCATGATGTCGCCGTCCTTAACAGGATATTCCTTGCCTTCGAGTCTAAATTTGCCTTTGGCCTTCGCTTCATTCATGGACCCCAGGCTGATCAAGTCTTCGTAGGCCACCACTTCCGCCCGCACAAATCCGCGCGCCAGATCGGTGTGGATCTCCCCGGCCGATTCCTGCGCGGTTGCGCCGCGGTGTGTTTCCCATGCCCGCACTTCATCTTCACCCACGGTAAAGAAAGTCTGCACCTGCAGCAGGTCATAAGACAGGTTGATCATGCGGTTTAAGCTGAGTTCTTTAATCCCATATTCTTCCATAAAAATGGATGCATCCTGCGGCGAGAGTTGAGCGATTTCCATTTCAAGCTTGCCCATCAACGCAACGGAGGGATGGTCAAGTTTTGCATCGGGCGCCTGCTGTCCTTCGCCGAGATTAAACACGGTCAGGATGGGTTTGCGGGTCAGCATGCCAAAACTGGAAAGTTCCTTCTGTTCTTCATGGTTGAATTCGACATCACGCAAAGGCTTGTTGTCTGAGAGAGTCTGGTGTAATTTCTCGAATAATTCCGTCTGACGCGCATTTAAGGTTTTATCTGTGCCGCCTTTTTTGCGTTCATCGGTCAGGCGTTCCAATTTTCGTTCCACGGCGATCAAATCGTTCAGCAAAAGCTCGGTCAGCATGGTATCCACATCGCGGAGCGGATTTACGCTTCCGCTGGGATGCATGACACTGTCGTTCTCGAAACAGCGCACCACCAGGATCAACCCGTCCATCTGGTTCAGTTGATTCAACAGCTGCCCGGAAAGGCCGCTTTTGGCCGAACCAGTTTCCAGCCCGGCAATATCCGCGTAGGTCACCTTGGCGTAGATCGTTTTCTTCGGGTTGAACATGCTGGAGAGCGTGTCCACGCGCGGGTCGGGGACATCCACCACTGCCTGATGAACCTCGATGCGCCCAGCAGAGGCGGTGGTGGGCGCGTTGCCGCGTGTGAGCGCGTTGAAAATGGTGGTTTTTCCTGATTGGGGTAATCCAATAATTCCTAATTTCATCTTGACCTTGTTGTTGGGAGTGGTATACTTGCGTTCGCAAACGGGCCGAAGTGGCGGAATAGGCAGACGCGCACGACTCAAAATCGTGTTCCCTACGGGAATGAGGGTTCGATTCCCTCCTTCGGCACAACGCATAAAGTACTCGAAAGCGGTATTATACCCTACGGGTACTTGATCTTTTTAAATATATCCTCCAGTTTCTGGAGGATATATGGGTTTCAGACCCCCAGTAGGTTGACATTTGATATACTAAGAATTAGATAATTACCAACGCAACGTATGACGCGAAAAAACGTAAATCTTCCTGAGACGAGTCATCCACTGTGTTTTGCGGAGATTTAATAACATGAGACTTTACCTGCTTTTTGCCATTATTGATATCATGATTCTGCTGGCATATCCGGTTGTGTTTATTTTTCATCATATCCGCAGGATGATGGGTGTAAAATAAGAGTTGTCTTGCTTGCAGCCTGAGCGAAAAAAATTTGGGAGGCTCATTATGCCCTCATTGAAAGATGTCCTGGCGGTAATCCTCGGTGGAGGGCGCGGGGCGCGCCTGTATCCGCTGACAAAAATGCGTTCCAAGCCAGCCGTGCCGATCGCGGGCAAATACCGCCTCATCGATATTCCCATCAGTAATTGTATTAATTCAGAGATTTTCCGCATCGCGGTCCTGACACAGTTCAATTCCGTGTCATTGCACCGCCACATCACCCGCACCTATAATTTTGACGCCTTCCATCAGGGCTGGGTTCAGATCTGGGCGGCAGAGCAAACCCTCGAAAGCGCAGACTGGTATCAGGGCACAGCCGACGCGGTCCGCAAGCAATTGCTTGAGATCCAATCCACTGGGGCGAAGTATGTTTTGATTCTGGCGGGCGATCACCTCTATCGCATGGATTACAAGGCGATGGCTGAGTATCACTGGGACAACCATGCGGATATCACAGTAGCAGTCCAGCCTGTTTCAAAGGAAGAGGTGACGCGCTTTGGCATTATCAAACGCGAGTCAAACGGCCGTATTTCCGACTTTGTGGAAAAACCCAAGGACCCGCAAGTCCAAAAGAAATATGTCAGCCGCGACGACCAGCAGAGACCATTCCTTGGCTCGATGGGGATTTACATGTTCAACACAAAAGTGCTGATGGATTTATTGACGGACTTTCCCGACCACGATGATTTTGGCAGTGACATTATCCCGCGGGCAATCACTTCTCATGCGGTCTTTGGTTTTGATTTCGATGATTACTGGCAGGATATTGGGACAATCCGCTCATTTTATGAGACCAACCTCATGCTTACGACCCCCGATTCACCGTTCAATTTTCACGATGCCATGCTTCCGATTTACACCGATACACGCTTCCTGCCCGGTTCCATCGTGGAAGACAGCAACCTGCAAAATGTTTTGATCGCAGAGGGGTGCCGCATTCTCAAATCCGAGATCACTCATTCCATCATCGGCATTCGCAGCCAAATCGCCAAAGGTTGTGTGATCAAGGACAGTATTGTGATGGGCTCGGATTATTACGAAAACGAACGCGAAGCTCTGCCCATCGGTATTGGCGCGAACTGTTACATCGAGGGCGCGATCCTCGACAAGAATGCGCGCATTGGAAGCAATGTGACCATCCACCCCTTCCCGCGTAATACGGATCTTGATAATGAGAAGTGGTATGTGAGGGATGGCGTTGTCGTTATTCCCAAAAATACGGAGATATTATCCGATACGACCATTGCACCCTGAGGTTTTTTTACAGAACTGTAATTTTTGTCAACGCGGGTTGAGAGAGTCGACATTAAAATTATGCTATACTCGCATTAATGATGAAGTCACCGCGTGAATTTTGGCCGCGCTGGGTTGAGTCCTTGCGCCGATATCAACTTCACAATCTGGTCGCCTCGTTCCTTGAAGCAGGAAGCCCTCTTGCTTTGCTTGGAGCGCAGGCGATTTATTTTGGCGGTGGATTCTTAAAGAGCGATCAACTGACCGCCCTGGCTGAAACACTCGAAGAGGAAACAGAAACGCGTGCTTTTGCATCCTTCCTGATCCAGGAGGATGCAAGTCGATGATCTCACTGGTAATCCTTATCTCAAGCGCCGTCCTTCTGCTTATAGCGACCATATGGAAACGAAAATCTCCTGCATGGCTGCGAGAGATTCCTGCGTTTACGCGTTTGCACCGCGCGCTGGGGTTAAGCGTGGAAGACGGCACGCGCCTGCACGTTTCACTTGGGAATGGGAACCCATTGGATGCACGCGGGGGTTCCGCGTTTGCAGGGCTGGCGATGCTGCGTATTATTGCAGAGCGCACATCCCTCGGTGATAAACCCGTGATTGCATCCACGGGCGAAGCGGTGCTTGGTTTATTGACGCAGGATACACTGCAAGCCGGTTATCATATTGCAGGCGTGGACGAGTTGTACGTCCCGACCATGGGCCGTGTAACAGGATTGACTCCGTTTGGCTATGCCGCCGGTGCCATGCACATTTCTCAAAACGAAGACATCTCCGCCAATATCATGCTTGGGCGTTTTAGCTCCGAAGTCGCCCTGCTTGCTGAAGCCTCAGACCGTGACAATGTAACCATGATCGGTGCCAGCGACAACCTTACCGGGCAGGCAGTCCTCTTTGCAAATACACAGGATGCATTAATTGGCGAAGAACTATTTGCCGCAGGAGCATATCTACATGCAGAGGCTGCACACACAGCCAGCCTGACTGTGCAGGATATTTTGCGCTGGCTGGTGATCGCTGCTTTACTTGGCGGCGCATTTGCAAAATTTGTGGGTATCATCTAATGCGAGTATTTACCGCAGTCATCGCCATTGCAGCAGGTGTCTTGGTATTAGGCGGTTATTTCTTCCCTGCACTGGCGGATGTTCAAACTCTCCTATTGAACTGGGCAATCATCCTTGCGGGCTTCGCCGCGCTGGTCGGGATATTCAATTTGATCGCGGTTCATATGGGTAAAATCCGAGGCCATGAAAAAGGAAGAACCTACAGCGCGCTTCTTATCATCGGGTTGGTTGCCACGTTTTTCTTCGGCATGATCCTGCGCCCGCAGCATGCCATGATGAAGATCGTAATGAACGGCATCATCATCCCGACAGAAGCCGCATTGATGGGCATCCTGACCGTGTCCCTGGTTTATGCGGTAATCCGCCTGCTTCGCCGCCGCGCAGATATGATGGGCATCATCTTTTTAGTTACAGCCGCCCTGCTGATGCTCGGTTCAGCCACATTACCATTTGGAAACATCCCGCTGATCGGCACTTTGCTTCACCCCTGGATAACTCAAATCCTGGCGCTTGGCGGCGCACGCGGCATCTTGATCGGCGTTGCACTTGGCACCCTCACGACAGGCTTGCGCATTTTGTTCGGCGCGGACCGTCCGTATGGAGGTAATTAATGTCGGATATGATTAAATGTCCGGCCTGCGGAGAGAGCAACCTGTCGGATCAGGATGTCTGCCAATATTGCCAGACTCGTCTCCCGGATGTGACCATCAAACCCGGACAAATCCCGACCAGGAAAAACACCGCTGAACTCGAACCCATCCTGCCGCAATGGCTAAGGGATGCGCGTGATTCAGCGCGGGAGGATGACCAGCAAGGGGCGCAGCAAAAATTGGATCAACCAGAGTCGCCGCAATCACAGGCTGCCTCTGCGACGAATGATTTGCTGGCAGGTCTGCAAGCTCAAGCGGGGAACAACGATGAAGGTGACATGCCAGACTGGCTTGCCAGTATCATGGATGGCCCTTCAAAAACCACAAATCCTCAAACTGAATCTTCTGATACTGATGAGATGGGACTGGCCGGTAAGGTTGATTTTGAAGATGATGTGGTCGCCGAATTATCTTCTGATGAAGAGATCCCCTCCTGGCTGGCTGAGTTAAAACCAGCCGAACCGCAACCTGACGAAAACGATGGGGCAAATGATTGGCTCCATGATCTGGAGAGACCTGAACAAGCGCGGCAATCTGAACTACCAGAATCATTTGAAAGTTCATTTACAGACTCATCCGCCAGTGACACGCCGGATTGGCTGCGCCAGATGGCGGCGGAGGAGAATGTGAAAAACGAGGGTGCGCCTGCAGACATTTCTGCAGATGTATTTGCCGATGCCCCCGAACTTTCAATCGATACGCCGGATTGGCTGCAAGCCATGAGAGACCAGGAAGAAGCGGCCAAAAGCGCTGACTCGGAAGGTTCTTCAGGATCAAGCTTCGGTAAGTCTGATGCGGCTGAAAATCCAGCCAATGGAGATTTAACGGATTGGATGGACAGTCTTCCGAAAGACGAAGAAACCAAGCAAGGGGCTGCACCTGTCTGGTTGTCCAATGACGAACCCCTTCCACTTTCTTCCGCAGCAGAACCAGGGGATAACCCGGATTGGTTCAATTCATTCCAGGCAGTACCTGCATTTCAACCTGAAAGGCCGTTTGCACCGGCGGACTCACCGCCTCATGCGGAGTCTGAAGATTCTCAATTAAGCGATAACCTGGATGCGCTCTTTACGGATATGCCAGACTGGCTTTCGGATGCATCGGAAACTCCGCCTTCATCCAATCTCATGCCGAACGCCGATATGGATGAGATTGCGCCCGGCGACCTGCCTGACTGGGTCCAGGCCATGCGTCCGGCGGATTCCGGCGATTCGCAATCGTCTCCCGCCAGCTTGTCTCCCAGCGATCAAACTTTGGAAACTCACGGCGTATTGGCGTGGTTGCAAGGAGTACTTCCAGCAGCACCGGGCTTTGCGCCAACCAGCAAACCCAAAGCGTATTCAATTAAACTACAGGCCAGTGATGAGCAGCAATCTCACGCGGCTTTGTTGGAGCGGATCCTCGCGGCAGAAACCGCGCCTGTTCCAATTGTTTCATTTTCTGTGTTGAAAACTTCACGCGCTCTGCGCTGGTTCCTTGCCTTTATTTTTTTATTGATCATAGGAATCCCGTTATTCATGCGTACTCAAATATTTTCATTGCCTGAAGGCGTTCCGCTTAGCGTCAACGGCGCCATGCAGGTCGCTCAATCCATTCCTGAAGGCGCACCTGTGCTGGTGGCATTTGATTATGAGCCAGCCCGCGTTGGGGAGATGGAAGCCGCCACCGCGCCCCTGTTTGACCAGCTGATGCTTTTACGACATCCATATTTGATATTTATCTCCACAAATGCAACTGGTGCAATTCTCGCTGAACGCTTTATTTCCGGGCCTTTGGCTGTACACAATTACCAATACGGAATCCAATATTTGAATCTGGGCTATCTGCCCGGCGGGCAAATGGGCATCCGCGCCTTTGCCCAGAACCCGCGTGTCACCACCCCATCGGATATGTCCCTTTCCTCCGCATGGGACTCTGCTCCATTGGAAGGGATCGTTTCCCTCTCTCAATTAGCGGCCTTGATCGTTGTCACTGATGATGCCGACGCCGCTCGCACATGGATCGAGCAGACAGAATCTGTGCGCGGTGGTATTCCACTGGTGGTTATTTCCAGTGCGCAAGCCGCGCCGATGATCCAGCCGTATTTTGAATCATGGCAGATCAGCGGCCTGATATCCGGTCTATATGGCGGCGCGCTGTTTGAACAATACAACGCTGGACGCCCTGGCACTGCACGCTCCTATTGGGATGCCTATAGTCTCGGTATGCTGCTTGCCATGGCCCTGGTGTTTGGCGGTGGCTTGTGGAATTTAATCCTTGGTCTGCGGGATCGTATTGCGATAAGGGAGGCACAATAATATGATGTTCTCTCCTGACCATATCGCCGGGGTCATAAGCTTTTTATTCACCATTCTCGTCCTTAGTTATTTGATCGGGGATAATCCGCTCTTTAGGATTGCAGTATATATCTTCGTGGGCGTTTCCTCTGGATATGTCGCCGCAGTTGCATGGTGGCAGGTGATTGTGCCGCGTCTTATTTATCCGCTGGCGTATGGCTCCGTTTCTGAAAAAGCCATTACAGCCATCCCATTGCTTGGCGCGGTCATGATCTTGATGAAAATCTCGCCGCGCCTGACGGGATTGGCGCGAATCGCAATGGCTTTTTTGGTGGGGGTAGGTGCGGCTGTGATCATCGCCGGCGCATTGAGCGGGACTCTCGTCCCGCAGATTTCAGCGACCATCAACGCCTTTGATATGAACGCCGCAAATGCGCGGAACATCAGCATGGTTGAGGTGATTTTTAATGGCGCTTTCATTCTCGCAGGCACAATTTTTACACTTATTTATTTCCACTTTGGCGCCCGCCCAAAAGCGGATGGTTCCATTCGCCGCCTGGGGTTGATCGAAATCTCTGCCTGGATCGGGCGCATCTTCATCGGCATTACACTTGGCACAATCTTTGCAGGCGTGTACGCCGCCGCGTTGACTGCGCTGATCGAACGTATTTCATCGCTCATTAATTTCCTTGGGAATTTTTAGTCATCATGCCCTCCTCATTGGTTGACGGTAACTCTCTGCTTGCAATAGACGTCGGCGCGGCCAACACGCGTGCGGTCTTGTTCGATGTCATCGAAGGCGAATATCGCTTCGTGGCTTCCGGTTCTGCGCCGACCACTGCCGAAGCGCCCTTAAAGGATGTGGGCGAAGGCGCCCGCAACGCCATTGCAAATTTACAAAAGATTTTGGGGAAAACCCTGCTGGATAATTCGCGTGGGCTGATTACACCGAGTCAACCCAACGGCTCCGGCGTGGATGCGTTGGTTGTCGCCCTGTCTGCAGGACCTGTCGTCAAAACAATCATTGTCGGTTTGTTAAAAGACGTATCACTTGATAGTGCGCGGCGGCTCGCGGAGTCCACCTATACCAGCATTGTGGATACGATCAGCTTGAACGACTTGCGTAAACCCGATCAACAAATAGACAGCATCCTGCGTTTGCGTCCAGATCTTGTTGTCATTACCGGCGGTACAGACGGCGGCGCGTCCCGTTCCATTCAAAAATTACTTGAGCCGATCGGCCTTGCCGATTTCCTGTTGCCGGAAGAACAACGCCCTGTTGTATTATTTGCCGGCAACGAAAAGATGCAAGATGAAGTAAAAAACCTGGTTGGTTCGCTTACAGCTTCGCTGCATTTCAGTCCGAACGTGCGTCCCTCGCTTGAAACGGAAGATATTGATCCCGCAGAACGTGAACTGGCGCGCATATTCATCGACATTCGGAAACAGCAGATCAAAGGTGTGGAGTTGCTGGAGACGTGGTCCGCTGGACACATCCTGCCGACTGCCTATGCCACTGGGCGCATGGTGCGCTTCCTTGCAAAGGTATATGGCACTAAAAAAGGAATCTTAAGCGTGGACATTGACGCATCCGCAGCGATCATTTCTGCAGGCTTTAATGGCAAATCCACATTAAGCGTCTATCCCCAATTTGGGTTGGGCGAGAATCTATCCCGCCTGCAGAAATACACGACGCTTGAAGACATTCTCCGCTGGTGCTCCCTTGATATTTCAAAGGGTGTACTGCGCGATTATCTTTATCAAAAATCACTTTATCCAGCCGCCATCGCCGCCACGAAGGAAGACTTTGCCATATCTCAGGCAGTTTCGAGACAGGCCTTGTACCTGGCGATGCAGTCTGCGCGCCGTGACTTTCCGAAAAATATCGCAATGATCAAGCCGACTCTCACCCCGCTCTTTGAACCCATCCTGGCAGGCGGCGGTGTGCTGAGCGACGCTTCGCGCCCCGGCCATAGCCTGCTCCTGCTGCTCGACTCTCTCCAGCCTGTAGGTGTAACCACCATCATCCTCGATCAAAACAACCTGCTTCCATTGCTGGGAGCGGCAGCCTCACAAAACAATATCCTGCCTGTACAGGTGCTTGAGTCTGGCGCGTTTCTAAGTGTCGGTACGGTGGTTTCCCCGCTGAGCGCCGCCAATTATGGCACGCCCATTCTGCGCGCAAAATTGCATTACGAGAATGGCGCTGAAGCGCGCCTGGAACTGAAATACGGAAGCATTGAAACCCTGCCGTTATCCAGCGGGGAAATTGGAAAATTGACCATTCAGGTTTTGCGCGGCTCAGATGTCGGCTTTGGACCGGGCCGCGGCGGCACCCTCCCGGTCAGCGGCGGGGCATTGGGCGTGGTATTCGATGGACGCGGACGACCCTTGAACCTTCCTTCCGATGCAGTGCACCGGCGTGAACTTATCAATAAATGGAATACGACCCTCGGAGGCGGGTAGAGGATGCAAGCGCCAGTCATTCATATTATCGGTCTTACTTCCATTGTGCGGAAACGCTTGCTGCCCGTCTCCGGTACAGTGCTTGCTCGTCTTAATCAAAAGGTCAACCCTGTGGATGTGATCGCCGAAACAAGCTGGGCGCACGAACATGCGCTTTTGGATGTGGCACGCCTCCTGCGTGTGACTCCCACTGTTGCAGACCGTCTAGTCAAATGCAAAGTGGGTGATCTGATTGGCGCAAATACAGAGCTTGCCGTTGCTAAGGGGCTTTTCCCGCGCAGCGTTCGTGCACCGCGTGAAGGACGCGTGGTGGCAGCTGCTGGTGGTCAGGTTCTCATGGAAGTTGGGGAGACAAAAACGGTGTTGAAGGCAGGTATCCCAGGTACGGTTGTGGAGATCATCCCGGACCGCGGCGTAGTGATCCAAACCGCCGGGTCGCTGATTCAGGGCGTTTGGGGTAATGGGCGAATTGATTCGGGTGTGCTGGTGAATCTTACTGAAAAGCCGGATAGTATCCTTGCTGCCGGACGGTTGGATGTGAGCCTGCGAGGTTCCATTATTCTGGCCGGCATGGTGAAAGATGCGGAGACTTTGCTGGCCGCCGCAGAATTACCTGTGCGTGGGCTTATCCTGTCAAGTATTTACCCGTCTCTTGTCCAGAAGGCGCGGGAGATGCATTATCCCATCATGGTGACCGATGGTTTTGGCTCCATGCCGATGAACTCTGCGGCATATAAATTACTAAGCACGAACGCCAAACGTGATGTAACCGTGGATGCGGAGATTTACGATCGTTATAGCGGCACGAGACCTGAAGTGATCATCCCGCTTCCCATTTCAACAAACCCATCCGTCCCGCATGAGGTGGAAACCTTTGCACCGGGTTTGCAGGTGCGCATGAGCCGTCCGCCTGCCATGGGAATGATCGGTTTAATTGTTGCCATCAAACCCGGATTAACCACATTACCCAGTGGTTTACGCGCGCCGGCTGCTGAAGTGAAATTGGAAAACGATGAGACGATCTTTGCGCCTCTTGTAAACCTTGAAGTTGTGGGATAATATCCTGTGAATGATACCCGCGTTATTACGAATATAATGTATATCATTTGGTGATGACAAAATAATTAGGAGAGTGCTCCATGTCTTTCGATGAAACCAATTACGACGACCTCGATGAAGCAGGACTTCCTGAAGAATCCAATAACAATCGCACCTTTCTGGTGGCTGCAGGTATTCTGGGAGGGATCATATTGATCTCGGTTGCATGTCTGGTGGGCGTATATTTATTTGGTTCACGTGGTGGCAATACTGCACAACAGGCGCAAGCTGCCAATGCCACCCAAACTGCCCAGGCCGCCAATAACTTTATCAACAGCGCATTGACCGCCACTTTCCAAGCATCCATTTTGCCCACCACCACATCTACACCCTTGGCAACTTCAGTGGTAAATCTTGCCACGACCACGTTCGAGCCCGGTCTTACTCCTGATGGCACATCCGCCGCGGCTACTGCTACAGTTGGCGCGGCATTAACCCAGGCCGCAATTGCTCAACTGACCATTGTTCCAACCACAACCGCGTTACCTCAGACCGGCCTTGTGAATGATTACGGCGTACCCGGGCTTGTGACAATGGCCCTCGCTTTTGTGATCGTGATCCTGCTGGCGCGCAGGTTAAGGAACATGCCGGGTATCAAGTAATACCATCGATCCAATTTATATTGGATGGGACGGCATTTCAATGCCGCCCCATTTTTTATTGCCTAAACCACGCTTTCCGCTATTGTTTTTCCATACTCCAATAACGATTTAACCATTTCCGGTGTGCGTCCTTCCGCATAAACACGCAGGACGGGTTCCGTCCCTGATGGGCGGATAAGAAGCCACGAATCATCCGCCATAATGTACTTCACCCCATCGCGCTGGCTAATTTCCCCCACCTTTTTACCGCCGATCTCTGCCGGCGCTTTGTGGGTGAGAAACTCTGTCATCTCGGCCTTGGCAACTGGACGACTGAGGCGCAAATCCACGCGCTCATAATGGACAGGGCCAACATCTGCAAGCAGGTCAGCCACCAATTCAAAGAGGGATTTTTTCGACTCGGCGATCATCTCGACCAGCAGCAGTCCCATGATGGGGCCATCGCCTTCCGGAATATGTCCCTTGAAAGAAATACCGCCTGATTCCTCCCCGCCGATCAGGACATCTTCCTTCATCATGTAATCGGCAATGTGGTTAAAGCCAACGGGGGTTTCATATAATTTTAAACCATAGCGCTTTGCAAGGCGGTCGATCATGCGTGTGGTGGAGACTGTCCGCACCACTGCGCCGCTCAGACCGCGTTTCTCGACCAGATACTTCAATGAAAGCGCCATGATCTTGTGCGGGTCAATGAAATTCCCACGCTCATCCATTGCTCCGATGCGGTCTGCATCCCCATCTGTCACCACGCCGAAATTACCGACCCCGGAACTGACCGCGCTTGCCAATGGACCGAGATACTTGGCAATTGGCTCAGGATGCACGCCGCCGAAACCGGGATTCATATCGCCACGGATCTCTGTGATCTCACAACCCGTACCCTGCAAAAAGGATTTGATCACACCGCGCCCCGATCCATACATTGCATCCACGACGAAGCGTTGCGGGTTATCAGCAATAATATCCGTGTTGATCAATTTTCGCAGGTGGTCGAAATAGGCAGGCAATGGATTGAACTTTTGGATCAACCCAGCTTCCCGCGCTTTATTGAAATCCATCAAGTTTGGACCACGCGCCTGTTCTTCATTGTCATTGATATACACTTCCACGCGGCGGCATTGTTCGGGGAGGGCAGAGCCGCCGAACGCGCCCTTCAATTTCACGCCGTTATAACGCGGTGCGTTATGCGAGGCAGTGATCATCACACCGGCAATGGCGTTATTGTTCTTCACTGCATAGGAAATGGCGGGGGTTGGCGAATCGGATTGTGCCAGCAAAACCGTGAATCCGTTTGCCGCCAGTACGCGCGCCACCTCACCTGCAAAACGGTCCGAGAGAAAACGTGTATCGTAGCCGACCACGATTTTTTTGGGGTCTACATTTGGAGATTTGTCCCACGGGGATGCATCCCAATGATCTGAAGCCACTGCATCTGCAATGGCTTGCGAGACCATGCGTAAATTGCCGAACGTAAAACTATCCGAGATGACGGCGCGCCAGCCGTCTGTGCCGAAATGAATTGGCATGGACTTCCTCCGTGAGAGAAGCAGAAAGATGCTCTCTGATTTTTTAGGATGAATTTATGGGGCAGGTGTAACGCCAAAGGTCGGCGTGGATGATGCTTCAAAATTGGGTGCCGGAGTTGCATATGCCAAGACCGATTCCAAAAGCCAGCCTTCGATCCTCTGACCTTTGATTGTGGCATACACATGGATCCAGGTCAGGTCGTTTACCACGCGGAATTCCGAATACGTTTCCACGATCGTGTCATTCAGCAGGGTTAATAAATATTTTCCATTGGGTGTTTGTCTTAGATTTGCGCCGCCGCCCTCGCTTGCAGATATCTTTCCATAAATTGGCGACGGTTGAATGGTGAGCGTCATGGTCGATGTTTCAAGGGGAGGCAGGGTGATATCCAATGTCAGCGGCACAGGGCTTGGCGTTTCTGCTGTCGGAGTGCTTGGTGTGGGGGTGCTCGAAGGGTGAGGAGAGCCGGTAATTGTGGGCGGCAGGCTCGGGGTCGATGCAGGAAGCGCGGAAGCCTGTACCATGGGTGTGGCAACCACATCCGTTTCAACCGCGGCAGGGAAGCCTGATCCCATCAAAATAAGCAGAATAACAGCGAAGAACACGAGTGCGATTCCGCTGAAAACAATTCCATGGAACGAAGGGCGGAGCCGTAAAACATAAAGCGTGATCAAACCCAGCGCGCTTGCCAGCGAAAAATGTGCAACGAAGACGAGGATGCCTTCAGGCCAAACGCCTTCCAAACCTGAACCGAGGCCGAAAGCGCCCGCGCTGATTGGCAGATAAAAAACGTAGGCGATGAGGATGCTTGGCAGGAAGGGTTTATTTTCTGAACGTGCGAAGGATGCCACCAGTGTGACCGCGCCGATGGCAAGCACAACCAGGGATGGAATCCACAAACGCGAGTGGACGAAAACATTGGGGAGCGTCATCGGCATAAAGAGGCGCGCGGCAAAACCCGAGAGCAAACCTCCAATAAAAACAAGCGCGCCGCTGATCAGCAAGGCCATGAGCGTTTCAAAGAGAAAACGGGGAGAACCTGTGAGAATGGCAAGCAGGAAGCCCACCCAGGGAGTCATCAACGGCGCGACGAGAATACCGAGCAAAAGCACGGTTTGCGAATCAAGCAAAAAACCAAGGCCGAGGATCGCGCCGCAAACCAGTGAAAAGACGAATAACTCAATGGATGGATATGCGCGGCGTGAAAGATCAGAGATGAGCGTTGCCTGTCCCTCTGCATCGGTGGGGATGGAGGAACGGCGCGTGGCGCGTCTGCGTCGAATGCGAGCTTGCTCGCGCGGCGGACGCGGCGGTTCCGTTGGAAGGATCGGATCTTCAGGTAGGGCCATGATTTCAATTATACAGGATACACAGGGAATCAGTATTTCACCTGCGGCTTTTTTGCGTTATTTTCCTAAAGAATATTGCAAACGGTCTGACAAATCAATTGGATTAAAACAGGTCTTTAATTTATTGTTAATCACGATACTGCTATAATAGACCCTGCACGTGACACTCTTTTACATACAGGTATCTGCCATGCTCATTCATTCCTTCTAAACCTCGTATATTGCGCAGAAATTGGAATATGCGCCACGCAAGTATTTTTTCCCTTTTTTACCGAAACGTGTCACTTGATATCCTTCGGTACGGCTCCGCCACTCAGGACAGGCCTGACACCTGAAACTTAAAAAGCTCATGACTCAACACAGAATAACTGACGACCTCGACGCCATGCTCGACGTCCTGCCAACCAATATTCGCCACGCGGTGGAAAAGGCGAACAACAGCGACAAGCTGCTTGAAATTGTCATTGACCTCGGCCGCGTGCCCAGCGCGCGTTTTGTCGACGGCGAAATCGTTCTCTCTGATAAAGAGATCACCCGCGCAGACATCAACCATATCACCGAGCGCATCGGCACCTTCGATGCCGATAACCGCGCCGGCATGGAGCGCACGCTTCATCGCATCTCCGCCATTCGCAACCGGCTGGGAGCCATTGTCGGTTTAACCTGCCGCGTTGGCCGCGCAGTCTACGGCACGGTGGATATCATTCAAGACATCATCGAATCTGGCAAATCCACGCTCATCCTGGGCCGCCCCGGCGTTGGCAAAACCACCCTGCTGCGCGAAGCGGCGCGCATCCTCGCCGAAAACAAACGCGTCGTCATCGTGGATACATCCAATGAAATCGGCGGTGACGGCGATGTGCCGCATCCCGCCGTTGGCAAGGCGCGCCGCATGCAGGTGCGCGAACCCATGCTCCAGCACGAAGTGATGATCGAAGCGGTCGAAAACCATAACCCCGAAGTCATTGTCATCGACGAAATCGGGCGCGAACTCGAAACCCTTGCCGCGCGCACCATTGCTGAACGCGGCGTACAGCTTATCGGCACGGCGCACGGCCAGACCCTCGATAATCTTTTGCTCAACCCAACCTTAAGCGACCTGGTCGGCGGCATTGAAGCGGTCACACTTTCAGATGAGGAAGCCCGTCGACGCGGCACCCAGAAAACGGTGCTGGAAAGACGCGCTCCCCCAACCTTTGATGTGTTGATCGAGATCCAACATCGCGAACGATTTGCAGTCCACCTCGATATCATGTCCGCTGTGGATTTGCTCCTGCGCGACATGCCTGTGCCGCCTGAGATTCGGACACGCGACGAAACAGGACAAATCCTGATCGAGAAAACCGCGCCGCCCAAACAAACCACCAAAGTGGATTCAAAAACGCCTCGCCGCTCGCGGACGCCTGTCTCTGTTTCCGAGGAACATGCGCCACGCTCTGACTCGATCAATCCACCTGCGATTGTCACCTCAAACATTGGCGCGAGATTGGAAACCGTGCGCGTATTTGCGTATGGCGTGGCGCGGAATAGATTGATGCAGGCCGCCAAGCGACTCGGTGTGCCAGCCGTTGTGGTGGCAGATGTGAACGAAGCCAATGTGCTGGTTACTTTGCGGACCTATTACCGCAACCGCGAACAAACCGTTGTTGAGGCCGAACAACGCGGCATGCCCATTTATGTTTTGCGCGCGAACACAGTGGCGCAGGTGGAACAGTTCCTCGGCGATTTATACAACCTCTCTGAACAGCAGCATCCCCGCGATACCCTGGACGATGTACGCGACCAGACCAAGCAGGCCATCACTGCCGTCTTGAACGGCGAGCGCTGGGTGGATTTACCCCCGGGACCATCTTTGGTTCGCAGACTTCAACACGAAATGGCGCGCGGCGCCGAGTTGATCAGTCACTCGTATGGCAAGGAGCCCGGGCGGCATGTGAGGATATTCAGGGAGTAAAAAAACGGACCAAGAATACACAAAAACAAGGACAGGCAATATATGCCTGTCCTTGTTTTATATTTATGGCGATGATGTCATCCCTAAAACCATGCTGAAGAGTGTCTATGTATGACTGGACTCGCCCAGCGTGATGTTCAAGTTTAAATCCTTTCCATCACGGATCACGCCCAGGGAAACCTGATCTCCGGGTTGATAGTTATAAAGCACGTTTAGGTAGTCATGCGAATCGTCCATTTTGACATCATTTAAACTGACGATGATATCGCCTTTCTGAAGCCCCGCTTTGTCGGCAGGACTCCCCGCGACGACCTTTTGCACATATACACCCCACTGCGCCGGCAAATGATATGCGGATGCGATATCAGGTGAGATTGCCTGGAAGCTAATTCCCATGAACGGACGCGAGAAATATCCCTTTTCAAGGATTTGAGTGGCCACAGCCTGCACCGCATTGACGGGTATGGCAAAGCCCAACCCCTCGGCTACGGCTCCGGTGCCTGAACCACGCACGATCATATTGTTGATGCCGATTACTTCACCGGCAAGATTGACAAGCGGTCCGCCGGAATTACCCTGGTTGATGGCTGCATCGGTTTGGATCAGGTCTTCGATCTGGTAACCTTGACCGGTTTCGATGGAGCGTCCCGTCGCGCTGACAACACCGACGGTTACCGAGTTCTTGAAGTCACCGAGAGGCGAGCCGATCGCGATCACCGATTCGCCGGGCTTGAGCAAGTCTGAATTTCCAAGCGTTGCAACAGCAGGGACGATTCCCTCCGTTTTCAAAACCGCAACATCAGAATAGGGATCCGTTCCCACGATGGTCGCTTTTTGTTCGGTTCCATCTGAAAGGATGACGTTGACCTCCTTGGTGCCTTCCACAACGTGATTGTTGGTGACGAGATAGCCTTGATCTGAAATGAAGAACCCGCTTCCGCTGACTTTCGCATCATTGGTCGTGCCGAACATGGTTTGCTGGCCAGGCACAGTTCCCACAATGGTCACTACGGCCGGGCCCACCTTCTGGACAGCCTGTGTAATATTCGTTTCAATATCCGTTGAACTTACCACGAGACTTTGTTCAGGAGTATGATTGGTTGATAAAATGGTTGTATTACCGGCTGGCGGGTTAACTGCCTGGTTCTGGCTGACAACCTGGTAGACCGCTACTCCGCCGGCAAGCGCACCCGTCAATGCCGAACCTGCGGCAACGACCATAACCAGTAATAAATATATCGTTCTTTTCCACGTCATTTTTGCCTCCATTAGCAACTATCCAGGATTCTAGTCCTCGAAAATGACAAGACGATTAAATTATATACATTAAAATTTGACGTAAAATAAAAATACGCTAAGAATTTGCATAAAATAATATCATTTTTTTAATCACCGTTTAAGTTGAGGCATATGTTCATCACCTTGGAAGGCTCTGAAGGCTCCGGCAAGACATCCCACATCCCCTCTCTTGTGGAATACCTGCGCGAGAAGAACTATACAGTTTTCCCCACCCGCGAACCTGGCGGCACGACCATCAGTGAACAGATTCGCGATATCCTGCATGACTTGAAGAATGCAGAGATGCATCCGCGCACCGAAACCCTGCTCTATCAGGCTGCCCGCGCCCAGATTGTGGAACAGGTCATCAAGCCGCGTTTAGCAGACGGCGAAATTGTCATTTCAGATCGTTATTATGACTCAACGATTGCTTATCAGGGGTATGGACATGAGCAGAATCTGGAAGAAGTCCGCGCTTTGGTGAAATATGCAACGGGTGGCTTAACCCCTGATTTGACCATCTTGCTTGACCTTGATATTGAGGTTGGTCTGAAACGCAAAACCCAAAATGGCGCAGAGTGGAATCGTATGGATACCCACGAGATTGAGTTTTATAAGCGAGTCCGCGCGGGATATTTAGAGATGGCCAAGCAGGAACCCAGGCGGTGGGTGGTGGTCAACTCGGATCAAAAGTGGGAGTCCGTGCAGGAGGAATTGAGAAAAGTAACCATGAATAAGATCAAGGTGTCATCATGACCGCCGATTCTGAAAACGATATCAAATACCTGAAAGCCATCGGCCGGGTTTGCGCACAGACATTGAAGAAAATGATGAAGGAAGCCAAGCCGGGCATGACCACCGCTGAACTGGATCGTATTGGCAAAGAGTTCCTTGAAAAAGAGGGCGCAACCTCCGCGCCGCAAGCCATGTATAAATTCCCGGGCGCCACCTGCATCAGTATTTCACCTGTCATTGCACATGGCATCCCCGGCGACCATGTTTTGCAGGAAGGCGAGTTGATCAACATCGACGTCTCTGCCGAGATGGACGGTTACTTCGCGGATACAGGCGCTTCGATGGTTCTCTCCAGGCAAATTCCCGAAGTGGAAAAAATGCTCGATGCCACCCGCTCCGCGCTGGCGAAGGCGGTGCACTCCGCCAAAAGCGGACAACCGCTCAACATCATCGGCAAGACGGTTCAACAGGAAGCCAGTCAAAACGGGTTCAATGTCATTTATGACCTGACCGGTCACGGCATTGGACGCCAGCTGCACGAGAAGCCGTCCGCGGTATATAATTTCTATAAACCAGATGACCGCCGCATGTTGAACGAAGGGCTGGTCTGGCCATCAAGCCTTTTCTCACCACCGGCAAGGGACACGTCGTCGAAAAAAGGGACGGCTGGTCTTTACAGACAATCGATAAAACCATTGCCGCCCAATTTGAGCATACGATCATCGTCACAAGGAACGAGCCGATTATCCTGACGTTGTAGATCTTTACATGAACTTGATCCAATCCCTAATCCAGCGTGCAGAAAAAACCAAACACGGCTTTTCTGATATTTTGAAAGCTGCCGAGGAAGTTTTTGCCAGCCACAGCAAGATGGAAATCCTGCCTCTGGCAAAGGAATTGTTTAAATCCGAAATCCATCAAGCGCGTGTGTTGGGGACGTTTTTATTTGGGAAGCTCTCTGACGGATCAAAAGAGAGTTTTACATTTTTACGAAAACATGTAAGCAAGGATAAAGACTGGCGCGTGCAGGAAACCCTGGCGAAAGCCTTTGACCAGTATTGCAAAGACACAAGCTATGAGAAATCAATACCCGTCATCAAGGATTGGTTGAAAGATTCAAACCCAAACGTACGACGCGCAGTGACAGAAGGCCTGCGGATTTGGACAACGCGGGATTACTTTCGTGAACACCCTCGGGTTGCGGTCAAACTTTTGGCTGGGTTGAAAGCAGATGAAAGCGAATATGTCCGCAAGTCGGTGGGGAATGCTCTGCGTGAGATCAGCCGAAAGCACAAGGCATTAATTCAAAATGAAGTTCAAACATGGGATACTTCAGACAGGAAAATTGCCCAGGCCTATAAATTGGCATCCAGGTTTTTGAAATAATTTTGAAGGATGAAAACAATGTCATCAGAGCTTTCCATCCTCAATCCTCCTTCAACCACCTCTTCACCGCCTCGCGTGGGTGTTGATATCCCGCCATCTTGTTTAACAATTCTTCAGGATTGGATTCGCAATATACAGATGTGCGATGTTCTGCAAAAATAAACCCTTCCGCCACAGCATGGTCCATGGCCGCAAGTAAAGGTTCGTAATATTTTTTCACATTCAACAACCCTACTGGTTTTTCGTGTGCGCCGGTTTGCGCCCAGGTGATGGTTTCAAAGAGTTCATCCCATGTGCCGAAACCGCCGGGTAATGCGATGTAACCATCCGCAAGCTCGTGCATGCGGGCTTTGCGGCCATGCATATCGGGGGCCACATCCATGCGGGTCAGGCCGGTGTGCGCAAGCGCGGCTGTGTTCATGGAGGGGATAATGACGCCGATCACCTCGCCGCCAGCGGATACTGCTCCATTGGCCACTTCACCCATCAACCCTGTCTTCCCACCGCCGTAGATCAGGCGCATCCCTTTTTGAGCGAGGATCATGCCCAATTGATGAGCGGCAGTTTTATAGTCCGCGTGAACCGAGTCGGAAGATCCGCAAAAAACACAGATTGATTTCATGGCCTTCTCATCTTTTCTATTTGGAATGATTTTCGACAACTTGATCCTGCAAAATGCACAGGTTAGAGTTACGTAAGTGTAACCTTTTGGCGCTTGACTTACAGCCTGCGCAGGGATAATAATATCACCATGGACTATAAGGATTATTATAAAAACCTCGGCGTAAGCCGCAAAGCCGGCGCAGACGATATCCGCAAGGCATATCGTAAACTGGCGATGCAATATCATCCGGACAAGAACCCCGGAGATAAAAAGGCTGAGGAGAAATTCAAGGAAATAAACGAGGCTTACCAGGTCTTGAGCGACGACAAAAAACGCGCCCATTACGACCAATTGGGAAGCGCATACACCGACTTCCGCACCAGCGGCGGACGTCCGGGTGATTTCCGTTGGGATGATTGGGGCGGTGTGCGCGGTTCCTCCACCAACGTGGAGGATATGTTCGGCGGCGGGGGCTTCTCTGATTTCTTCCGAACGATTTTTGGCGAGGCAATGCGTTCGTCCGCTCGCGGCCAGGCGGCAGGGCAGCCCGGCTATCAACAGGAAGTGCAGATCAGTTTTAAGGAAGCGTATGAAGGCACAACCCGCCAGTTACAAACGGATAGACGTAAACTCGAGGTGCGCATCCCGGCCGGGGTGAAGACAGGCTCCAAAGTCCGTGTAGCCGGTGCGGGACCGCAAGGACTCGATCTTTATCTTATCCTCCAGGTTGAGGAGGATAAGCGCTTCGAGCGGGACGGCTACGACTTAACCACCACATCCACGGTAAGTATTTTTACGTTGATCCTCGGCGGCGAAGCGAATGTGGAGACTCCCGCGGGCAAAGTAAAGTTGAGTATTCCCACAGGCACACAGCCCGACCAGGTCTTCAGGCTGGCAGGACGCGGCATGCCGCACTTGAAAAAGGCAAATACAAAAGGCGACCTGTTTGTAAAACTGAAAGTACAAGTTCCGAAATACCTGTCGTCCAAGCAGAGGGAACTGATCGAAGAAGCATCCCTCATAAAGTTTTAAAGTTAATAACAGGAGTGTTATGAAAACGAAAAAGAGCATTATCGCTTTAATGGTTTTGGCGCTTGCCGCACTGGCATGCCAGACTCCGGTGCTCACCAGGCAAATATCACCGACCGCTGTCGTTGAAACAGTTGCAACTACTGCGCCGGTTGCCTCCAATATTATGGTCAACGCTGCCGCGCAGCAGGAAAGCATGGTTGCGCTTTATGAACATGCAAGCCCTGGTACGGTGGCGATCGTTACCGATCAGGGACAAGGTTCGGGTTTCGTATACGACAAAGAGGGCCATATCGTAACGAATTACCATGTCATCGAAGGCGCCAAGAGCTTGGAAGTCCGCTTCAATTCAGGTTTCATGGCGTATGGCACCGTGATCGGGACCGACCTGGACTCGGACCTTGCCATCGTCAAAGTGGATACGCCAGCCGGGGAGCTTTTCCCGCTCCCGCTCGGCGATTCAGACTCACTGAAGGTTGGCCAGACCGTAGTGGCCATTGGCAACCCCTTTGGCCTGGACAGCACAATGACCGTGGGCATTATTTCAGCCCTGGGCCGCACCTTAGACTCAGTTCATGCGTCACCTGATGGCAATGCCTTCACCGCAGGAGACATCATCCAGACGGATGCGGCGATAAATCCCGGCAATTCCGGCGGCCCGCTTTTCAATATTAATGGCGAAGTGATCGGCATCAACCGCGCCATCCGAACCACGAATTTTACCGATACCGGCCAGCCGATAAACTCGGGCATTGGTTTTGCGATCTCCATCAATATGATTAAGCGTGTGGCTCCGGTTTTGATCGAATCCGGGAAGTATGATTATCCATTTTTGGGGATTTCTTCATTGAATGCGCTCAGCCTTGACATGGTCAACGCGCTGGGGCTAAGTCAATATACCGGCGCCTATGTTACCGATGTGATTTCGGGCGGCCCCGCAGACAAGGCGGGTATTAAAGCAGGAAGCACATCCACCGATATCCCCGGCTTGCTTGGCGGCGGCGATTTGATCATTGCCATTGACGGACATGAGACCCGCACCTTCGATGAAATGCTGGCTTATCTCATCACCCATAAAGGCCCGGGGGATGCAGTGGTTCTTACTGTCCTGCGCGGCGCTGAAAAAGTAGATATAACCGTTAAGCTTGGTAAAAGACCCTAATATAAAATTTCCGAGTTCATCCAGGACTCGGAAATTTTATATTAGCGGTATACTCCCGCAATGCAAAGTCAAATCATAGAAACGAACAATATAAGACTGCATGTACTGACCGACGGACCTGAAAACGGATCGTCGGTTGTTTTGTTGCACGGCTTTCCGGAGTTCCATTATGGCTGGAGGAAACAGGTTCCGGCCCTGGTGGAGGCGGGATTTCGAGTAATCGTACCGGACCAGCGCGGGTATAACTTGTCCGATAAGCCAGGGAAGGTCTCCGCTTATGATGTGGATATCCTCGCGAAAGATATCGTTGGTTTATTCGATCACTTTGGAATCAAAAAGGCGAATTTAGTGGGACACGATTGGGGGGCGGTCGTTGCGTGGACGGTGGCTTTGAATTATGCGGAACGGTTGGAGAAACTTATCATCTTAAATGTGCCTCATCCCGATGTGATGGTGGATTTTATTTTGAACAATAAGATGCAGCGAAAGAAATCCTGGTATGTATTCTTCTTCCAAATTCCATTTTTGGCGGAGTGGACCTTGGGCAGGAATAACTTCCATAATCTGGCGCGGATGCTGGTGGGCTCCGGGCGAAAAAGCACGTTCACGGCAGACGATTTGGCGGAATATAAAAAAGCCTGGTCACAACCCGGCGCGTTGACGGGGATGTTGAATTGGTATCGTGCAATTGTGCGGCGCAGTTTGAAATATATTTTTCAAAGAAGGGATATTCCGGCGCGGCGGGTGAAAGTCCCAACATTGATGTTGTGGGGCAAAAGGGATGCGGCGCTCAGCCATGAAATGGTGGAGCCATCCATTAAGTTGTGCGAAAGCGGCCAGGCTGTCTTGTATGAGAAAGCCACACATTGGGTGCAGCATGATGAGGCGGATGAAGTCAATAAAAGATTGATCGGTTTTTTAAGGTAAATCCATGCCAATTCTCGCTCTCGTCCTGCTTTTTTTTTCTGCTTCCATGCATGCATTGTGGAATTTTTTACTTAAGAGTTCGGAAGAAAAATATATTGCCATGGGATGGCAGGTCATCCTGAGCGGGATATTCTCGCTGGTATTCATTTTCATAACGGGTCTGCCGCCTAAAGAAATGTGGATCTTCGCCGTCATCAGCATGATGTTGGAAGCGATCTATTTCATTTTGCTGTGCAGCGCATATAGTGACCATGATTTTTCGCTCGTCTATCCGATTGCACGCGGGGCGGCGCCGGCCCTGCTGGTCTTATGGGCCGCTATTTTTTTACGCGAGCAATTGACCCCAGGCGGGTATATTGGGATCGCCATGATCACAGGCGGCATCATCGTGATCGGAGCGACGACACTCCTGAATAATAAAAGTGAGAAACCGCATTTGAAAGGGATTCTCACGGCGTTGTCCGTGGCGCTGGTTATTTCAATCTACACATTCATTGACGGGACCGCCGTTAAAAATGGGCCTGCTTTGCCGTATGGATTGTCCATGTTTGTGATGATTCCATTTGTGACCACGCCGTATCTCGCAAGAAAATATGGCTGGAGTCAGTTTGTGAATATGTGGGAGAAAAAACGTGGTTATTTACTGCTTGGCGGCGTATTGGGTTTGGTGGCCTATATGCTGGCCTTATTTGCCTACACGTTTGCTCCGCTTAGTTATTCGGGTGCGATTCGCGAAGTCAGCGCGGTGATCGGAGCCTTTCTCGGCTGGAGATTTTTGAAGGAGGAAATGGGCGGGGTGCGTGTGGTTGGGTCTGTAATTGTGTTTGCGGGAGTGATGGTGATTGCGGTGTTTGGTTAATTTATCTTCAGGTTTCGCAGGCATCTTACCCGCATGGGTACCCTGTGGATATTAAAGACTTAACAGGATAAACAATGGCTGACCAGATTTTTCCAGAACCGACGGTGGGTGTATTCGTCTTCAACCAGGCGGGTGAGATATTGCTTTTGAAGAGCCATAAATGGCCGGGCAAATATGTTGTCCCGGGCGGCCATGTGGAGTTAGGCGAGCGGATCGAGGAGGCGGTCATCCGTGAGGCCAAGGAGGAGACGGGGCTGGATATATACGACCTGAAATTTATCAATTTTCAGGAATTTATCTACGACCCCTCGTTTTGGAAGAAAAGACATTTTATCTTCTTCGACTATGTCTGCAAGGCAGACTCGCTCCAGGTGAAATTAAACGACGAGGCACAGGAGCATGTTTGGGTTGGGCTTGAAGCGGCTCTTCATCTGCCCCTGGATTCTTATACGCGTTCTTCCATCGAAAAGATCATCGCAGGGAATTTGTCATAGCTTTTCCTCAGATTCCAGTTACTTTATACAGTTGCGCCATCTCAAAAAAATGTGTAAGATATGGTTGCCATGATACGGATTTTGGCGCTGCGTCTTTCTGGCGTTTTTCCGCTTTCCAGTCAGCAAGCCTGATGGGTACGTGCGTACCTAGCAGGCTTTTTTATCTCTTAATCCAAGGAGTAAGAATGCAAACACCGTGGGAATATCGGTACGCGCACCGCATGAAAAATATGGGAAGTTCTGTGATCCGTGAATTACTTAAGTTGACTGAACAACCGGACATCATCTCGTTTGCCGGAGGCTTGCCGGCGCCGGAGATTTTCCCGGTCGCTGAATTTAAAGAGGCGTGCAACCGCGTGCTCTCTGAACACGGCGCGCAGGCTTTGCAATACAGCACCACTGAGGGATACCATCCCTTGCGGGAAATGATCGCGCGGCACACTGCACGATACAGTGTGCAGATCACAGCTGAAAATATTTTAATCACATCCGGCTCACAACAAGCGCTCGATTTTATCGGCAGGTTGTTCATTAATCGCGGCGATTATGTCGTGGTGGAGTCCCCCACTTATCTCGGCGCTTTGCAGGCGTGGAATGCGTACGGCGCGCAATATATTTCCATCCCTTCGGATGAAAACGGCATGATTGTGGATAAACTGGAGGAAGCGCTTCGAATCGGACCGAAGTTCATTTATGTGCTCCCGAACTTTCAAAACCCGACCGGTCTAACTCTCAGCCTTGAACGCCGCAAGCGATTGGTTCAGCTGGCGGACCAGTACGGCGTGCCAATCATTGAAGACGATCCTTATGGTCAACTGCGTTATGACGGCGAACATCTTCCATCGGTGGTTTACTTGGATGACTATTTCCGCAATGACGGTGAAGGCGAATACAGGGGCAATGTAATTTATTTAAGCACCTTCTCCAAGTTGCTTGCGCCGGGTTTGCGTCTTGCGTGGGTGGTTGCCCCGCCACAGGTCATCAGCAAACTGGTGATGACCAAACAAGCGGCAGATTTACACACATCGTCTTTTAATCAACATATGGCGTATGAGGTGTCAAAAGGCGGATTCCTGGACGAGCACGTCAAAGTGATCCGCGCGACGTATAAGGAACGCCGTGATGTGATGCTTGAAATGATGGATGAAATGTTCCCGCCGGAGGTGCGCTGGACGCGGCCGCAGGGCGGCATGTTCCTGTGGGGCATGCTGCCAGAAAATGTGGATGCGGCCGAGGTGCTAACGGCCGCCATAGACCGCAAAGTCGCATTCGTGCCGGGCGCATCTTTCCACCCCAATGGCGGCGGCAACAACACCATGCGTCTCAACTTCTCATTCTCTTCGCCGGACACCATTCGCGAAGGTATTACCCGGCTTGGCACAACCTTGAAAGAGATCTTGAAGAAGAATGGACATAAGTAAAAAATTTGTAACACTTACAATGTGACACGTAATATGTGAAGTAATGAAGCGACTCTTTTGAGTCGCTTCATTACTTTTGTATATATATGGCCTCAGTATGTTAATGTAACCTACTCTTCCACATACGGCACATAATCTGCGCGGGCTATCCCCTGTTTGATCGCCATCTCGGCCACGGCGCGCGCCACAGCATGATGCACTTTCTTGTCCAACGGATTTGGCACCAGTTCGCCGGGCGAAGTCATTTCTGCGATTACTTGTGCGGCAGCTAAATACATTTCGTGGGTGATATACGGTGCATAAGAATCGACTGCGCCGCGGAAGATGCCGGGGAATCCCAGGACATTATTGACCGATTTTCCATCCGCCGCAAAAGCCGCGCCGCGCTCCATCGCAACTTCAGGATCGATCTCTGCATTCGGGTTTGAAAGGGCAAGGATGATCTGTCCCTTGCGCACCATTTCAGGCTTGATGAGATTCTGTACGCCGGTCGTTGCAATGACAATGTCGCACCTTTCCATGATTTCTTTTATGTTGGATTTAATACCTCCGCCTTTTTCAAAGTGCTCCAAGGCAGCCGGACTCAAATCCGCGCCATGGACCGCGTTGCCGGTCAACCGCATCATCATTTGACCGATGGCATAACCAGCCGCCCCAAGCCCGATCTGTCCGATGACAGACTTGTTCAAGTCTGTGCCTGTCTGGCGTGTGGCAACCATCAAGGCCGCAGTGCAGACCACAGCCGTACCATGCTGGTCATCGTGCATGACAGGGATATCCAGCATGGCCTGCAATCTTTCCTCGATTTCAAAACAACGCGGCGCGGAAATATCCTCAAGTTGTATTGCGGCAAAAGTCGGCGCGATCGCGGCGATGGCGTTGACGATTTCATCCGGGTCCTTTGTATTCAGCAAAATCGGAATGCCTGAAAGGCCCACCAGCGTTTCCATCAACATGGCCTTGCCCTCCATCACCGGCATGCTCGCCAGCGGGCCAATATCCCCAAGCCCAAGCACCGCCGATCCGTCCGTGACAATCGCGACCATGTGACTGATGCTGGTATACAAGCGGGCCTGTGATGGGTCTTTGGCGATCCGCAGACAGACTTCCGCAACGCCGGGGGTGTACACACGCCGCAGTGTGGTCAATGAATCAATTGGATAGCGTGAGCGGATGGCGATCTTTCCTTTTTGGTGAAGTTCAAGAACTTCGTCGCGCACTTCGATCACGCGCGTGCCTTCGTTATTTCGCATGGCCTCCAAAACCGCGTCGAGGTGTATTTCGTCTTCAGCATTGACGGTGATATCGCGCACCACGTTTTGCGATGTTTCGGTCACAAGCACAATACTGCCGGCGCTCCCACCCGCTTCAGCGATGGCGGTCAGCAGCCTGGCCAGCACGCCTTTTTTCTGTGAATTACGCACGCGCACGATGCGCATGATCTTACGTTCCCAGGCCATAAATGCCTCCTTTTGATTTCACTTCCATTTTAACGCGAATAGCGGATAATCGTCATTGCGAGGCGGCATTCGTTCGCCGAAGCAATCCCCCAACACGATAAGAGAGATTACTTCGGGTTAACACCCATGCAATAATGATGAGCCCCGTATTGCTCATGGAATGGGTACAATAGAGACATGCCCTCCATGCTCCCCATCCTGCGCGCCCGCCGTGAGCGCAGACTTGAACAACAAAATAAAAGATCGGCGCAGACACGCGGAATGATCATCAGCGCTGGCCTGCTTGTTTCGCTTTTTCTTGCGGCAGTGATCATGGTGAGTGCATTCGCCTATGCAGAGGTCACCCGCGAACTTCCGTCCACTGATATTCTGCCGCGCCTATTGAACCCGCCCGATGGTTTGCTGCTTCAACCCACACGCATCTATGACCGCACGGGTCTGCAATTGCTGGCTACATTCGCTCCCAATGATTCGCCGCGCCGTTACATCCCAGTCAACGAACAAAATCCACAGCACATTCCTGAAAACTTAATCAATGCCGTCATTGCTGTTGCCGACCCGCAGTTCCGTACTCATTCCGGATATGCCATTCAAGGATATGACGATCCTGAACTTCACCCCACCATTGCGCAAAAACTTGTCAGTGATTTGATGCTTTATAACGAGCCGCCTTCGCTGCGGCGCGCCATTCGCGAGCGCATCCTGGCCGCACAGATTACCGCGCAATTTGGGCGCACGCAGGTCATCGAATGGTATTTGAACAGCGCTCATTTTGGAAACCTGGCCTATGGCGTGGAAGCCGCCGCCCAACTTTATTTCAACAAACCTGCTGACCAACTTACGCTGGCCGAGTCCGCAATCCTCGCGGCGGTGGGCGAAACACCCGCGCTCAATCCGCTGGATGCGCCGCAAGTGGCATTCCAGCGGGGACGCGAAGTCATTTATATTTTGAATCAGCTTGGGCTTGCAAGTAATGAAGCGACCGTGGGGGCATTGGCAGAGACTCCATCGATACAGTCCACGCCTCTTTCTCCGCCGAATATTGCCCCTGCTTTCGTGAATATGGTCATGTCCCAGCTAGACTCGCAAATCCCGCGTGAACGTATCGAGCGCGGCGGACTAACCATCACCACCACGCTGGATTATGACTTGCAAAAGAAAGCCGCATGCGTAACAGAAGTATATGCAGCCCGCATGGCAGGCTTGCCCGAACCTGCAGCGGATTGTGACTCTGCGCGGTTGTTGCCATCCCTGCCGCCTGCCGTCACGTTCGCGGATTCATCTGCAAGCGCGTTGATCCTCGATCCGAATACAGGTCAGGTATTGGCGATGGTGGGTGAAACCATTCAGGGTGTGGAAACTCCTCTTGTAAGCGCACACAAGCCCGGGTCCAGTTTGGATGCGTTTGTCTATTTGACGGGTTTCACGCGAGGCTCGAGTCCGGGCTCATTGACCTGGGATATCCCGAATGAAGGAATCGTCCAAAACTTCGACGGCCTATATCATGGACCGCTGCGATTAAGAATTGCGCTGGCGAACGATTACCAGGTTCCCGTGGAAACATTGAAGACCCAAATGGGAATTGAAAATGTGACGAAAATCGCCTCGTCGTTTGGGATTGATTTAAATTCAGAAGTAAGCATGCTTAAACTTGCAGGCGCGTATGCTGTCTTCGGCACGCAGGGTGTGTATTTCGGACAGAATGTGAAAGATGCTTTTACGTCGGTGACTGCATTGCGTGTGGAAAGCGTGGACCGGACCGTGATGCTGGATTGGTCCCTGCCCCAGGCGCAAACCGTTGTGACGCCCGCGATGGCATATTTGGTGACACATGTTTTGAGCGATGAGACTGCACGCTGGCAATCCTTGGGCAGGTCGAACGCGCTTGAAGTTGGAAGGCCGGCCGGCGTGAAGGTGGGACAAACCATGGATGGACGCGATGCCTGGGTGGTTGGGTATACGCCGGCCTATGTGGTGGTGACATGGACAGGCGTGCACGGCGAAGGCGACTCAGTGACACCACGTTTTCCCGCTGTGTTATGGAATGCCCTGATGCAAACCGTCTCTGAGGGCAAACCAGCAGATGGCTGGACTGCGCCGCCGGGCGTGACCGCCATGACAGTCTGCGATCCATCGGGGATGCTGCCGACGCGTGAATGTCCAAACCTGGTGACGGAAGTTTTTCTGAATGGCAACGAGCCAACCCAGGCGGATAATATGTATCGCGAGTTTTCTGTCAACCGCGAAACAGGCTTGCTCGCAACGGTATTCACGCCGCCCGAGTTAATAGATACGCGAGTCTATATGCTTGTCCCTGAAAATGCGCGGAATTGGGCGCAAAGCGCCGGCTTGGAAATCCCCCCGACTGCTTATGATGCGATCCAGTCACCGCCGGTCAATCCCTTTGCGAAGATCACATCTCCGCAGCTGTTTGCAGAGGTCAATGGCATGCTGCAGATTATCGGCAGCGCTTCAGGAGACGGGTTTTCCTATTATCGTGTGCAGGTCGGCAAGGGATTAAATCCGCAGGAATGGATTCAGTTGGGCGATGATGTCGCCGCGCCGGTTGAAAATGATGTATTGGCGGAATGGGATACGAAAGGATTAAGCGGGTTGTACGCCGTGCAATTGGTTGTAGTGCGTGAAGATCAAGTGGTGGATACAGCGGTGCTTCAGGTGACGATAAAGTAGAGGTGGTTACCCCGGCCCCGCTTGCTCGAATTATCTTGCCAGCACCTTTGCCATGTGAAAGTATTCCATGTTCACCTTGCGCTTATTGCTGATCACGTCCAAAAGCGGAATGAAGTCCACGCCCTTGCCTCTGAGCCCGGTCATCACGCCATGTTGACCTTCCACAAGCGCTTCCACGGCTTTCACGCTCATGCGTGAGGCCAGCAGACGATCGTATGCAGTTGGCGAGCCGCCGCGTTGGATGTGGCCGAGAATGGTCATGCGCGTCTTGAAACCGACGTCAAGGTCGTCAATTCGTTGCGCCAGATCGGTGGTCAGGATGCCTGAACCTTCTGCATTGATGATGATGGCATGTGTCTTGCCGCGTTGGTAAGCTTCCTCCACCGACTTGGCCACCTCGTCTGCGGTGATCGGCATTTCGGGTATCAGCGCAACTTCAGCGCCGCAGACAATGGCAGCCATCACAGCCAGATAGCCGCTGTTGCGTCCCATGGTCTCGATCAGGAAGGCGCGTTGATGGGATGAAGCCGTATCGCGCAACTTGTCCACCGCTTCCATGATGGTGTTCATGGCGGTGTCTGTGCCAATCGCCATACTCGTGCCCCAGATGTCGTTATCGATGCTGCCGGGAATTCCGATTACCTTAACGCCTTTTTGTGAAAGCGCATACGCGCCGTTCATCGAGCCTTCGCCGCCAATCACGATCAAGGCATCCATTCCCGCTTCATTCATTTTGCGGATCGCGTCCCGCTGGCCGGACGGCTCCATGAAGCGCTTGCTTCTGCTGGTAAGCAGGACCGTCCCGCCGCGCTGCAAAATACCGCCTACATCGCGCGGTCCCAGCGGACGGAACTCGCCGTTGATCAAACCTTCGTAACCATGCAGGATGCCAATCACGGCCATGTTATTCACAAGCGCAGTTCGCACCACACCCCGAATGGCCGCATTCATGCCGGGCGCGTCGCCGCCCGAAGTAAGGATTCCAATTGTAAATTTCTTTTCCATTTTATATTTCTCTCTTGATTTGAAAAGTATCAAAGTCGCGCGCCACCACCGTATTTGGAAAAATGGATTGCGCTTCAGCAAGCATATCCTTTCCTCGGTAGCGGCGCGAAATATGTGTAAGAATTAGTTTCTTAACCCCCGCTTTTATGGCAAGTTCCGCGCTCATGCGCGCCGTGAGGTGGAAAAACTGTTTCGCCATCTCCTCTTCTTCATCCATATATGTGGACTCAATGACCAGGGCATCCGCATCCTTGCAGACCTCGAGCAGGTTGTCCGTTCTGGCGGCATCGCCCACAACGATAAGCTTGCTGCCCTTTTCCCAGTCACCCAGCACATCGTCTGGTGTGATGCGTTTGCCGTCGGGCAGGGTAAGCTCCTTGCCGTTTACCAGGTCATGCCGTTCGGGTCCAAATGGGACGCCGAGTTCGTCCGCCTTGTCCGCCAGGAATGGACGCCGCGCCTTTTCCTCAAACACATAGCCCAGACAATCCGGTCCGCGATGCGTAACGGAGAAGGCGGTCACCGTAAAATCATCCGCTTCAAAGACAATGCCGGGTTTGATCTCGATTAATTTTAAGGGCATGGGAGGCTGGTTGCCGCGCAGCACTACATCATAAAGAAGCGTCCGCACACGCTCAAGCGTGGAACGCCCTCCGAAGATCTCAAGTTTTTCAATGGCTTCCCATCTTAAAAAAGTGGAAAGCAAACCGCCCAAGCCAAGGATGTGGTCGAGATGTCCATGGGTAAGCAGAATGCGCGTGAGACGTTTGAATCCAATGCCAGATTGAAGTATCTGTCTTTGCGTGCCTTCGCCGCAATCAATTAGAAATCGGTACTCATTATGAGAAACGATTTGCCCTGAAAGCCCGCGCCTTGCAGATGGCGCGGATGCAGATGTGCCAAGAAAAAGAATTTCGAACAAGGTTGTGTCCTTACAATGGATGATCGCAGAGGAAAAAGAATTCTACGGTAATTTTTGAAAATAGCCGGAAGCCCTGCAATTGTACCTTAAAGAAAACAGACCATTTGTGCTATAATATTTTAGCATTGTTTTTTATGAGTTGCGCCTTATAGTTTACTTAAAATGCCCCTCCTCAACCCCCCCATCCCTCCTAAAAGGAATAAAAAGCCTGCGGGTAAAACCTCGCCTTCCAAAAAAGGCGGAGCGTCGCGTGGCAAATCTTCAGCACAACATCAACCTTCGCCTTCCTCACGCGACCCTTCATGGTGGGATAACCTCTCCGATGAACGCAAACTGGATGTGGTCGGCATTATCCTTGCATTTATTGGCATCGTCATTCTTTTGGGGTTAATTTCCGCCAATCGTTCCGCCCTGATTGGCGGCGCAATATTATTCCTCTCACAAATTTTCGGCTGGGGCGTTTATATCCTTCCGCTGGGCCTGCTTATTTTTGGCCTTTGGCTCGTCTTTCGCAAGATCGAACGCATTCTGCCGCTGACCCTTGAACGCGCAGTTGGCAGTGTCATCCTTTTCCTCTGGCTTCTTACCGTTTTACATTCCCTGGTTGCCACAGCTCAAACAGCCGAAGCGATTGCCCTTACAGGTGCAGGCGGAGGCGCTCTCGGCGGCCTCTTCCAACGTATTCTCTGGGCGGGATTTGGCGGTGGTGGTACGTTCATTGCACTTCTGGCCTGGCTCATCATCGGCATTGCAGTTACATTGGATAAACCCGTCTCGGAATTATTCTTCTGGCTGACACCGCTGACTGCAAAACTGCGGCAGTTGTTGAACAAATCCATTGCGCCTCCGGCTGCGCTCGATCCTGCTTCTGCTGCGACGGATGATTTCACCCCGATCGATGCTTCGACAATGCCTCCAGTGACCACCTCTGCCGTTCCCGTCCAACCCATTCGGACGACGAGCGGTTCCGCCGTTATTCAATGGAAATTGCCCAGCGTCAGCGATATCCTTGATTCAGGCAATGCGCCATCCATCAATGAAGAGTTCATCCAACAACGCGCACGATTAATTGAAGATACGCTGGCGTCCTTTGGCGCGCCAGCGCAGGTGGTTGCGATCAGCCGCGGGCCGACGATCACGCAATTTGGTGTCGAACCTCTCTTCGTCGAGACCAGAGGCGGCGTGCGCACCAGAGTCCGTGTGAACAAGATCGCATCCCTGTCCGATGACATCGCGCTCGCACTGGCCGCGCCGCGCATCCGCATTCAAGCGCCTGTGCCGGGTCATAGTTATGTGGGCATTGAAGTGCCAAATGAAGAAATGGCGATGGTGGCTCTGCGTGATATTTTGGAAAGCGAAGTTTATAAAAACAATCAAAAACCGCTCAACTTTGGTTTGGGACGGGATGTGGCGGGACTTCCGGTCATTGCCAGTTTGGAAGGCATGCCGCATTTACTGATCGCAGGCACAACCGGCTCCGGTAAATCGGTGTGTGTCAATTCCATATTGACCTGCATGCTGCTTTACAACACGCCTGATGATCTGCGGATTGTGTTGGTCGATCCAAAGCGTGTGGAGTTGACCGGCTACAACGGCATTCCGCATTTGCTCGGGCCTGTGGTGGTTGAAATGGACCGCGTGATCGGCGCTCTGCAATGGATGACGCGTGAGATGGACAAACGTTATCATCTGTTCGCACAGGCTGGCACGCGCAATATCTTTGATTACAACGTCAAGATGAAATTGCAGGGGCAGAAGAAA